>Ga0116218_1000564_pt1 | contig 25598 bp, 20 predicted proteins | sample Sb_taG_2_FD_88966 | JGI IMG/M metagenome (GOLD analysis project Ga0116218, IMG submission 88966) | Peat soil microbial communities from Weissenstadt, Germany - Sb_50d_5_LS metaG | ecosystem: Environmental > Terrestrial > Soil > Wetlands > Peat | place: Germany: Weissenstadt | collected 2010-09-21 | reverse complement strand
CTACCTGCAGGCATTTCACCCGAGCGGAGTCGGCTCGACGACCTCTGCACCGCCCTTCCTGGCGGTAATCGCGGGACTTGCGATGCTGCTCGGCGGCAAGCCGTGGCTGGCGATCGACGTCATCCTGATTGGCTGCGTGCCGTTGGCCGGGATATCGGCGATGCTTGCCGCCCGGCGGGTGACCAAGTCAGCCAAGGTCCGGGTCTGGGCCGCGGTGTCGTACGCGTTGCTGCCGGTCGCGATGGGCGCGGTCGCCGCCGGCCGATTCGGCACCGCTGTGGTCTTCGTGCTGCTGCCGCTGATCGCGCTGCACGCCGCGCGCGTCTGCACAGCGCGGCGGCAAGTGGCCACCCGCGCGGCGTGGGCCATCGGGCTGCTCGTCACGATCGGCGCGATGTTTGTGCCGCTGCTGTGGCTGGTGGCGCTGCTCGGCTCCGCGCTGATGGCGATCGCCTTCCGCAACACCCGCCCCGGCCTGCTGCGGAACCTCGCCATCGTGGTGCTGCCCGCCCCCGTCTTGCTGCTGCCCTGGACAATGACCCTGATCGCCCATCCTGCGGAGCTGGTGCTCGAAGCCGGCCTGCAGCAGCCAGGAACCGCCACCGCCGGTCTTCCGGCTCGGTCATTGATGCTGCTCAGTCCTGGCGGCCCCGGCTTGCCGCCGTACTGGGTGACCGCCGGGCTGCTGCTCGCCGCGCTGGCCGCCTTGCTGGCCGGCCGACGGCGTCGGCTGATCATGGTGGGCTGGGGCATCGCGATGTCCGGACTGCTTGCGGCGATCGTTCTCAGCCGCGTGCTGGTGACGCCGGCTGGCGGAGGCCCAGCGGTCGCGGTGTGGTCCGGCCTTCCGCTGGCGATGGCGGCACTCGGCCTGCTGCTTGCTGCCACGGTGGGGGCCGACGCGCTTGGCCGCCTCCTGGCTGGACGCTCAGGCTTGCGGGCGCTGGCCAGCGGGCGCGGCGCGTGGGCGGCGCTGATCGGCCTTGTGGCCTGCTCGGCTCCGCTGCTCGCAGCGGCGTGGTGGGTGACCGCAGGAGTGACCGGCCCGGTCCGTCCGGTGACGAATCAGCTGGTGCCCGAGCTCGTCGCGATGACCGACGGGCAGAGCAGGCAGGTGCGAACCCTGGTGCTCCGCACGGTCGGCGATCAGGTCAACTACCTGCTGCTGCGCGGGCCGAGCCCGTCCTTCGCTGACGCCGTGCTGGCCCCGCCAGCCGACGCCCAGCGCGCCCTGAACAGAGCCGTCGCCGCGCTGATCGCGCCCGGCGGCGGCACCGCCGTGAACCAGAGTCAGCTGCTCGCGGACCTCGACATTGGCTACGTGCTGGTGCAGGCACCGGTGAGTCAGCAGCTGGCAGACGTGCTGAACGACGTCTCCGGCCTGCGCCCGTACAGCACGACGTCGCGCTACTCGCTCTGGCAGCTGGACACGCCGCCTGCCCGGGTGATCGTGGTTGAGCCCAACGGCACGGTTGTGCCGATTCCGTCCGGCCCGGTCAGCGTGTCCGGCGCGAAGGTGCCCGCCGCCGGAGGGACGCTGGTGCTCGCTGAGCCAGCCGGCGGCTGGAGCGCTGCGGTCGATGGCCGCTCCCTGACCTCGGTGCCTTCGCCGACTGGCAGCTGGGCGCAGGCTTTCAGCTTGCCTTCTGGCGGCGGCAGCCTGACCATCAGCCACGCGGCACTGGGTCATGATCTGGCGCTGGCCCTTGAGGCGCTGGCTTTCCTCGCGGTCATCGGGCTGGCTCTGCCTGGCGTCCACGTGGCTGAGCAGGACGCGCAGCACGTCGGCTCGGGCCGGGATGCGGAGTCCTCGGCGGCAAGCGTCACAGGCGCGGGCGACGAGGAGGCCGACTCGGTCCGCGGCGATGCCGGAGCCGGCCGACCGCTCAGGGTTGGCAGCAAGGCCGGCCGGGCCAAGGCCGGCCGGGCCAAGGCCGGCCGGGGGCTGCGCCACGCCGGAAGCACTCGGGTCGGCCGTGACAGCAGAGGCCGGGGCAGAGCAGGTCGGAAGAAGGTCGGCCCGGACCGGATCGGCCGCGACCGGACCGACCGGGACAAGACTGGCCGGGACCAGAGCGGCGCCCAGGGACCGCCCGGTGTTCGCCCGGCCGCGGCCCCGGTGCGATCTGCCGGATCCGCGGGTCAACGTGGCGCGAAGCTGGCTGACGCGTGGCCCTACTCGGCCCGCGACGACGATCTAGACGATCAGTATTCCGATCGAACGGACGAGGCCGCTTCCGGGCCATGGCCAGATCACGAGAGCGAGGACTACGAGGCGGGCGACTGGTCGGGCGCGCGGCGGCACGCCGATGCCGGCTCCGGCCGGGACGCGGATCAGCCTGCAGGACCGTCTGGCCGGGTGCCGTCGGGTGCCTGGCCCTATGCCGATGCCGAGCCGGACCTGGAGTGGCGGCCCGGCTCGGTGTCTGGCCGGGCGCCATCGGGTGCGTGGCCGGACCCGGATGCCGGTGCCGAGCCGGACCGAGATCGGCGGCCCAGCGCGCCAGTCAGCTCGCCGTCGGGCCGGGTGCCGTCAGACCGGGTGCCGTCAGGTGCGTGGCCGGATTCGGGTACGGTGCCGGGCCGGGATCAGCGGTTCGGCGCGCCGGTCAGCTCGCCGTCTGGCCGGGTGCCGTCGGGTGCCTGGCCGGATACCGACGCCGAGCCGGGTAGGGATTGGCGGTCCGCCGCGCCGGTCAGCTCGCCTTCTGGCGGGGGGCCGTCTGGGCGGGTGCCGTCGGGTGCGTGGCCGGATTCGGATGCCGGTGCCGAGCAGGACCGGGATCGGCGGGCCAGTGCGCCGGTCGGCTCGTCGTCCGACTCTATGCCGTCGGGTGCGTGGCGTTATCCAGTTGGCGACGATGTCGGCCAAGACTCCGCACCGCGCACGCCGTCCGGGTCGGGGTTGTACCAGGATGAGCTGTCTGGTGACTGGACGGATCGGCCGTCTGGTGGCCGCGAACGGCGCCTAGGTGCCAGTCCAGCGGACCGGCCAGCCAGTCCGGCCAACCGGCGTGCCACTTCGGCGGACCGGCGTGCCACTTCGGCGGACCGGCCAGCCACTTCGGCGGACCGGCCAGCCACTTCGGCGGACCGGCCAGCCAGTCCTGCGGATCGGGGAGCCAGTCAGGGGCGGAGCGGCTGGCGGCTGGGCGCTGGTCGGTTCGGCCGCTCCGCAGATGCTGAGCGGACCTCCAGGCGAGCCACCGGCGCTGGCGGCAGGCAAGACCGCAGTGAGCGTCCGCGCGGAACACCCGGGGTCGGCGTCCAGCCATCCAGTGACGACCTCGCCGACGCGCGGGATAGTGATCGTTCAGACCGGCGGGACAGTGCCGACCGCCCGGCAAGGTGGGACAGCGCGGACCGCCCGGCAAGGTGGGACAGCGCAGATCGCCCGGAGAGGTGGGACAGCACGGACCGCCCCGCGAGGCGGGACAGCACGGACCGCCCCGCGAGGCGGGACAGCACGGATCGTCCCGCGCGGTGGGACAGCCCGGACCGCCCGGCGAGGCGGGACAGGGCCGAGCGCTCAGCCCGGCCGGATAGTCCTGACGAGTGGCGATCCGACCGCGATGACCGTCCAGTATGGTCGGCCGAGGACAGGCCGTCGGCCGGTCGGCGGGCAGCCGAGTCGATTCCGGCCTGGCCAGGTGGGGGCGGCGATGCCCTCGAACCGCTGCCGCCGCTTGACGGCCCCGGCCGCAGCGCAAGCGGCCGGGATCTATGGCGTCCTGAATCCGGACCACCCGGCACCAGCCGGGCTGGTGCCGGGTGGGACGATGCCGGGATTCCGGCCGACGACTGGCGCACCAGGGAAAGGCCGGTCGGCAGCGATCACGGTCGGCGCTCGTCCCGCAGCCGCACCCGGGGCGAACTGGGCCCGGCCACCTCCGGGGACTGGGAGCGGCTCGGCGGCGACCAGGCTGCCGATCATCGGTGGCCGACGCCTGAGCCTGAGCCTGAGTACGAGGGAGACGGCTGGTGACGGGTCGCAAGGTAAGGCCCGCCAGAGGGCGCCGCCTGATGGCGAACCGGCTTATTCTGGCCGTGCTGGTTCTTGTTGTGCTCGGGGCCCTCTACGCCGCAGCCGGGCTCAACCGGCCGATCACACTGACGTCCGCTGCGGCGGCCGGGGCTCCCGGTCAACTCCCCGTCACCTCGGCGCTCCTGGCCTGCCCCGGGCCCGGATCGGACGGCCCGACCGGTGGCGGACTGGCTATCGCGAGCGCGCCAGCCACCGCGAGTACCGGCCAGGTGCTGCTGACCGGGCTCAATCCTGCTGGCGGCACTGGCTCCGGTGACGGCGCAGGCACGACATTGCACATCTTGACTCAGCCTGGCGTGCTGACGCTCGCGCGGGTCCCGAAGGCCCCGCCGGTGCCGAAGAATCTGGTGGCGGCGCAGAACATGGCCGGCGGGCTGGTGCCGACCAGCACCATTCGGGGCGGAGTGGTTATCCAGGCCGTCGGAGCCATGGCGCAGGGTCTCGATGCTGAGCAGCTGAATCCAGCCGGGCAGCCAACGGCGCGTTGTGGGGCGCCAGGCTCGGACTTCTGGTTTGTCAGCCCGGTGACACTGACTCTGCACATCGAGCTGTACCTGCTGAACGCCGACAATGTGCCTGCGTCAGCTGATGTCAGCGTTCAGACCGACAGCGGCCCGCTGCTCGGCAGCCCGGACTCCGGAATCGTGGTTCCGCCGCATAGCCTGGTCGCGCAGAGCCTGGACAAGCTGGTGCATGCGGCCAGGGCGGTGTCGCTGCACGTGACGACCAGCGTTGGCCGAGTGGTCGCCGCGGTGCGGGAGACCAACAGCAAGACCCAGCCCGGCAGCTGGCTGCCTGCGGCGCAGCCGGCCGCGACCCATCAGGTCCTGGCCGGCCTGCCCGGAGTGCCGGGAACGCCGGAGCTCTACGTAGCCGTGCCGGGGAATGCCGCCGCCCTCGTCAAGGTGACCGCGGTGACACCGCGCGGCTCCTACCAGCCCACCGGCGGGAACGGGATCAGTTTGCTCGGTCATCTGACGACCGGAATCCCCATCCCGTCGCTTGGCGGCATCCCGGCCTCGATCAGTGTGTCGGCCAATGTCCCGGTGACCGCGGTACTCGAGATTCCCGGCGGTCCTGCCGGTGCGCTAGGCGCTGTGATCAGCGGATCTGATCCGATTCAGGAGCAGGGCGTGGTCGCGGCCAGCCCAGTTGGCCATGGTGTTGCCACCGAGCTTGTGCTGTCGGCTCCCGGGCAAGCGGCCAGTGTCCGGATCGCACAGGCGCTGCCAGGTGCCGTTCTGACCGGGCAGCCTGGCCAGGTCGTACAGGTGCCGGCCAGGTCCACTGTGGTAGTGCACGTCACGCTGCCACGACGGTCGGCTAGCGCGTCGCAGGTCGCCCTTGTCGTGACGCCGCTGCCCAAGTCAGGTCCGGTCTACGCGGCCAGAGCCGCGTTCTCAGGCGGCACCGTGCAGACGATCCTGCCGGTGACCACCGCACCGACGCAGATCTCGCTGCCCGACGCACGCGAGTCCCTGATTACCATCCTGGGGTTATCGTCGGCTGACCGGTGATCGCCGGCTGACCCGTGATCGCCGACTGACTGGTAGTCGTAGGCTGACTGGTGATCACCGGCTGACCGGGTCAGTCGTCCTCCGGGTAGCCGGGATCAACCGCTTGGGGGTCGACCCCGAGCAGCTTGGCGAATTCCTCGATCACGACGTCGAGCACAAGCTCGCTCAGCTCTTCCTCACCATCGGCCCGCGCCAGCAGCGGCCTGCGATACAGCACGATCCTGGTCGGCCTGGCTGGATGCGCGGGATTTCCCGGATCAGCCGAGCCGTGGTCAATCCTGGCGAGCGGCACGGGTTCCGGCTCGTCGACGGGCGCCTCGCCGGCCGGGACTTCCTCCACGGCGAACTCCACGCCGGATAGCTCGGCTTCCCACCGTGGCTCAAGCTGAGCTACAGCCTGCAACACCAGATCATCGAAGCGCTCGGCGCGGCTGCGGTACAGGGGTGAACCTGCCGGGGCAAGCGGCCCGCGCAGGCCGCGGCCATGCCGGTCGCGCCGCCGGATCCTGGCGACTGCTGGAGGTCGGCTGTCAGCCGGGCGCACAACCACACAGCGTAACCCAGTCACGCGCGGATACGGCCGATCCGGCGGTGGTCATCGCTGCGTCGTGGCCAGGACACGCGAGACACGATCGTGCAGAGTGCCCTGGGTGATGGCATTACCGCCCGCCCTACCGATACCGTCAGCCGTTGTGAGCGAACTACGCGGGCCCGCCCTTAGCGGGACGCGCAGGCGGTCCTGGTGTCCACTCCGGTGCTGCGTTCATTTCGGTGCTACGTCCCCTGACGGTCGTTCGAGCAAAGCGGTGAGCGAGGTGGGTCGTTGAGTTCTCGCCGCTGCTCCCGGCCAGCGTGCAAACGGGATGCCAGCTGCACGCTTACCTACGTGTACCGTGACTCGACGGCAGTACTCGGACCGCTGGCCGCCTACGTCGAACCGCACTGCTATGACCTGTGCAGCGCGCATGCCGACCGGCTGACCGCGCCGAGGGGCTGGGATATTGTGCGGCTGCCGCTCGGCCCGTCGCAGGAGGCGGCCATCGACGATCTTGAGGCTCTGGCTAACGCGGTGCGAGAGGCTGCCGCGCCGCGGACTGCCACCGAGCCGGTCGGCCAGGGTGTCGAGGTCAGTCGGCGCGGTCATCTGCGGGTGCTGCGGTCGGCGCCGCCAGAGCCGGGTCGGTTCAGCTAGCCGCGCAGATCGGCGGCTGGCCTGCGCCGCATCGGCTCAGCTAGCCGCAGATCGGCGCCGGGCCTGCGCCGCGTCGGCTCAGGTCCGCCATCGCCGGCCGGTAGTCTCGTTTCTCGCACGGAAGAGCGGTCTGCCAGCAGGGCGGCACGCGAGGGGACGGGCGGGAGACAAGCCGAAGTGGCTGACTACGCGAAGATCTTCAAGGCATACGACATCCGCGGCCTGGTTCCCGCCGAGCTTGATGAAGGCGTCGCCGAGGCCGTCGGCGCGGCGTTCGCCCGGATGACGGGGGCTGCGGCGCTGGTGACCGTGCACGATATGCGGACGTCCTCGGGACCGCTCGCTGCGGCATTTGGCCGCGGCGTCACGTCGCAGGGCGCCGATGTGGTGGACAGCGGGCTGGGTTCCACGGACATGCTCTACTACGCCAGCGGCAGTCTCGGCATTCCGGGTGCCATGATCACCGCCAGCCATAACCCGGCGAGCTACAACGGCATCAAGCTGTGTCAGGCTGGCGCCAAGCCGGTCGGTGTGGACACCGGTCTGGCCGAATTGCGCGAGATGGCCAGCCATGGCGTTCCGGCCGCTACCCGACCGCCGGGAACGGTCAGTAAGCGGGACCTGCTCACTGGCTACGCCGACTACCTGAAGACGCTGGTTGACCTGTCCGGCATCAGGCCGCTCACGGTGGCCGTGGATGCGGGCAACGGGATGGCCGGCCACACGGTGCCGAAGGTCTTCCAGGGACTGCCGATCAACCTAGTGCCGCTCTACTTCGAGCTCGACGGATCGTTCCCGAACCACGAGGCGAATCCGATCGAACCGGCGAACGTGGCCGATCTGCAGCGCGCCGTGCTCGACTCAGCGGCCGACATCGGGCTTGCTTTCGATGGCGACGCCGACCGCTGCTTCGTGATCGACGAGCGGGGCGAGATCGTCTCACCCTCGGTGCTGACCGCCCTGATCGCGGTCCGGGAGCTCGCCAGGGAGCCCGGGGCGACGGTCATTCACAATCTGATCACGTCGAGGGCCGTGCCGGAGATCGTGGCCGCCCATGGCGGTACCGCTGTCCGGTCCAGGGTCGGCCACTCGTTCATCAAGGCGGTGATGGCCTCCCACGGCGCCATCTTCGGCGGTGAGCACTCGGGTCACTTCTACTTCAGGGACTTCTGGTTCGCCGATTCTGGCATGCTGGCCGCGCTGCACGTGCTCGCGGCACTCGGCCAGCAGGACCGCCCGCTGTCTGAGCTGCTCGCCGAGTACAGCAGGTACGTAGCGTCTGGCGAGATCAACAGCGTGGTCCGTGATCAGGCGGGAGCCATGGCGAAGGTGCGGCAGGCGTTCGCATCGCTGCCCGGGGTCACCGCCGACGAGCTGGACGGGCTAACCATCACGAGCCCGGACTGGTGGTTCAACTTGCGCCCGTCGAACACCGAGCCGCTGCTCCGGCTGAACGTTGAGGCCGACGATGAAGCCACCCTGGCCAAGGTGACTGACGAGGCGCTGAGCATCGTGCGGGATGATGCCTAATAGTCCTGGCTACCAGTGGCGGCCAGGTGCCGCTGATGACGCGGTGCCGCCAACGCTGCGTGCCGCCAACGCTCGGTGCCGCTAACAGCATGGGAGACCCGGTGAAGCTCGACGACTGGCTGCTTGAGATTCTTGCTTGCCCGAAGTGCCACGCGCCGCTCCGTCCCGACGATGAGGCCAGCGAGCTGGTCTGCACCGGAGCCGATTGCGGCCTGGCCTATCCGGTTCGCGACGACATCCCGGTCCTGCTCATCGATGAGGCGCGCGACCCGGCGGCGAGCTAGCCGCTGGCCGCGTTCCGCCATGAGCTCGGCGGACGAAATCAGCGCAGGCTGCTCGCCGGGCAGCGCTGCGCCTCTGCCCGGTGCTAGTGGCTCGCTTGGCAATGCTGAGCCTCCGCCTGGCGCTGGCCGCTCGCCAGGCAGCGCTGAGCCCTCGCCAGCCGCCAGTGGCTCACCCGGCGCCGCCGCGAACCCGCCAGGCGCAGGAGGCTCGGCTGGCAGCGCCGTGAACCCGCCAGGCGCCGGGCACGCTGACAGCGCGCGGGCAGTCATCGCGGCGCTGGCCGCGAACCTGGGAATCGCCGCGACCAAGTTCGCCGCGTTCGCGATCACCGGATCCGCGTCGCTGCTCGCCGAGTCCGTGCACTCGGTGGCGGACTCGGGCAACCAGTTGCTGCTGCTGATTGGCAGGAACCGGGCCAGGCGGGAGGAGACTGAGGAGCATCAGTTCGGCTTCGGGGCCGAACGCTACGTCTATGCGTTCATCGTCGCGGTCGTGCTCTTCGTGGTGGGCGCGATCTTCTCGCTCTATGAGGGCGTGCACCGGATCATGCATCCGGAGGCCGTGGTCTCGCCGGCCGTCGCCTTCGCCGTGCTCGGCGTCGCCATCGCGCTCGAAGCGTTCTCCTTCCGCACCGCGGTCACCGAGTCGAACCTCTCTCGTGGCCAGGCCGGCTGGCGCGCCTTCATCAGGCACGCCAAGGCTCCCGAGCTTCCGGCCGTGCTGCTTGAGGACTTCGCCGCGCTGATCGGCCTGGGTTTTGCGTTCTGCGCGGTGATCTTGACGACAGTGACGGGTGACGGCAGATGGGATGGTGCCGGGTCGCTCGCGATCGGCGTCCTGCTCGGCGCCGTGGCCGTGGTATTCGCCGTCGAGATGAAGAGCCTGCTGATCGGCGAGTCGGCCAGGCCGGACGTGCAGCGCGCGATCGTCGCGGCGATCGAGGACGGACCGGAGATCGAGCGGCTGATTCATCTGCGCACGCTGCATGTCGGTCCGGAGACGCTGCTGGTGGCCGCCAAGATCGCAGTCAGGCACAACGACACGGCGCAGAGCATCGCGGCGGGCATCGACGCTGCGGAACGCAGGATCAGGGCCGCGGTGCCGATAGCCGAGCTGATCTTCCTCGAGCCCGATCTGTACCAGGCGTCCCGGCTGGATACCGACGACCCAGCCGTCCGCGCCGCGCGTGCCGCCCGCAGGAAGAAGTGACGAATCGGCCCAGCAGCTCGCCGGTTCCGCGGCCCGCTAGGGCAGGACGAAATCCGCGCTGTATCCGGCATCGAAGACGGCGTAGGCCGGATCCCCAGCCCATGAGGCTATCGGGCCGCCTCGGTACCAGACCTGATAAGCAACCGTGTTTCCGAGCTTGTGCTTGGCCAGCTGGAAGGAAAAGAAGCCCTGGGCGTTGGTGCGGGCCGTGGCGACTCGGTGAGCATGCGGATCTTGCGAGGTGGTGGCGAGCAGTGTCACTAGGACCCCGTGCAGCGGGCCGCCTGCTCGACCGGCTCGCAGCGCGGTCTCGATCTCCCACCGGGCGTGGTAGAGGTCAGCCAACTCGCGGGCCGGGGCGGCGTCCGGGCCGAGCAGCGTGGTGATGAGCGCGAAGATCTCGGTGACCTCGCCGGCGGCGTCCTGGAGCCGGTACTCGATGACCCGCACCACGATGTCGGCTGCTCCCCGGCTAGCGCCTAGCCGAGCAGGCGCTGGGCGCGTTCCTTCTCGAAGTCCATCGCCAGCGCGGGCAGCGGCCTGATCCGGCCGATCTGGCGGCCGAACTCGGCGACCTGGGCGCGGGCTGCCGGATCGGCGAGGACCCGCAGGCCGAAGGCGAGCGCGGCGGGGCTGATGTCGTAACGCTGCTCGATCGCTAGGCCGAGCGCGACCGCGTCCAGGTCGGCCGTCCCGAACTGACGATGCCGCACTGTAGGCCCGGCTCGGCCCTGGCCGGTCGGCCGACCGGCCCAGCCGGGCTGCGTCCGGCTACCAGACGTGCGGTCGCGGACCGCCGGCAGCAGCCCGAGCGTCTCCCGGTATCGGAGCATCCGGGCGGAGATGCCGAGGCGCTGGCAGGCTTCGGTGATGCGCATAGAGCTGATTCTAACAAGTTCTTGTCAAAAACAGCTGTCAGAGCGTGCGTTCGGCCGGTCCGGTCCCATATCGTCGGTGTACCGGCACGCGCAGGGCCGAGACGATCCGGCGGACTGGCCCGTGCCGAGACCGACTTCGTGATCGCACACCAACGTCCAACCGCAAGGAGCGCCGATGCCCGCCGAAGCAGTTCCGTTCAAGGTTGCCGACCTGGCGCTGGCCGAGTTCGGCCGCAAGGAGATCAGGCTCGCCGAGCATGAGATGCCCGGGTTGATGACGTTGCGTGAGGAGTACGCCAGCTCCAGGCCGCTGGCCGGCGCGCGGGTCACCGGCTCGCTGCACATGACCATTCAGACGGCCGTGCTGATCGAGACCCTGGTCGCGCTCGGCGCGCAGGTCCGCTGGGCCAGCTGCAACATCTTCTCCACCCAGGATCACGCCGCGGCCGCCGTCGCGGTCGGGCCGGACGGCACCCCGGACGACCCGCGCGGCATCCCGGTCTTCGCCTGGAAGGGCGAGACGCTGGCCGAGTACTGGTGGTGCACCGAGCAGGCACTGAGCTGGCCAAGTGCCAGTGGTGAAGGGCACAGTGGCCCGAACATGCTGCTCGACGACGGCGGTGACGCGACGCTGCTGGTGCACAAGGGCGCGGAGTTCGAGGCCGCCGACGAGGTGCCGGCCGCGACGGACGACGACGTGGAGGAATGGCTGGTCATCCTCGGAGTGCTGCGCGCCAGCCTGGCCGCCGACCCAGGCAAGTGGACCAAGGCAGCCGGCCAGATCCTCGGCGTGACCGAGGAGACCACCACCGGGGTGCACCGGCTGTACGAGATGGCGAGGGCCGGGACGCTGCGGTTCCCGGCGATCAACGTCAACGACTCGGTGACCAAATCCAAGTTCGACAACAAGTACGGCATCCGCCACTCGCTGATCGACGGCATCAACCGGGCCACCGACGTGCTCGTGGGCGGCAAGGTCGCCGTGGTCTGCGGCTACGGCGACGTCGGCAAGGGCTGCGCCGACTCGCTGCGCGGCCAGGGCGCCCGGGTGATCGTCACCGAGATCGACCCGATCTGCGCGCTGCAGGCGGCCATGGACGGCTACCAGGTCGCCACCCTCGAGGATGTCATCGGCATCGCCGACATCTTCGTCACCGCCACCGGAAACCTGCACATCATCACGGCCGAGCACATGAGCCGGATGAAGCACCAGGCCGTCGTGGGAAACATCGGGCATTTCGATAACGAAATCGACATGGCTGGCCTCGCTCGCCTGCCCGGTGTCCGCCGGGTCAACATCAAGCCCCAGGTCGACGAGTGGGTGTTCCCTGACGGGCACTGCGTGATCCTGCTGTCCGAGGGCCGACTGCTGAACCTGGGCAACGCCACCGGTCACCCGAGCTTCGTGATGTCGAGCAGCTTCACCAACCAGGTGCTGGCCCAGATCGAGCTGTTCACCAGGACGTCCGAGTACCCGCTCGGCGTGCACGTGCTGCCCAAGTACCTGGATGAGCGGGTGGCCAGGTTGCACCTGGACGCGCTTGGCGTCCGGCTCACCGAGCTCAGCAAGGAGCAGGCGGCCTACATCGGAGTCCCGGTCGAAGGCCCGTACAAGCCGGGCCACTACCGGTACTAGCCGTGGCGGCACTGGCGACCCACGCTCCAGCGACGACCCAGGCACCGGCCGCCTCGCGGACCCGGCCGACGTGATGGCCGGTCCTCAATCCGACATCGCGGATCCTGGTCAGGCCGCCGATGGCCAGGCCAGGATCGCGTGGGCGCAGCGGGCGATGCCAGTGCTCGGGCTGCTGCGGCAGGAGTACGCGGGCAGGAGGCCGTTCGACGGGCTCAGCGTCGCGGCCTGCCTGCATGTCACCGCGGAGACGGCCGTTCTGGTCGGGCTGATCACCGCCGGCGGCGGCCAGGTCCACCTCGCTGCGTCGAATCCGCTGTCCACCCAGGACGACATCGCGGCGGCCCTGGCGAGTACGCCGGGGGTTTTCGTTAACGCAAAAGCAGGAGTCGATCGGGCGGCCTATTACGCCCATATTCACCGCGCCCTGGACTGCGGTCCCGACCTGGTCGTGGACGACGGCTGCGACCTGGTGAACACACTGCACGCCGAGCGGCCAGAACTGCTGCCCGGGGTGATCGGCGGCTGTGAGTCGACCTCCACCGGGGTGGCCAGGCTGCGCCGGATGGCGGCGGCAGGCACGCTGGCCTTCCCGGTGGTGGCCGCCGACGGCTCGGTGACCAGGCGGATGTTCGACAACGGCTACGGGACCAGCCAGTCGGTGATCGACGGGATCATCCGGGCCACGAACATGCTGCTGGCTGGCAAGACGGTCGTGGTCGCTGGTTACGGCTCGTGCGGCAGCGCGATCGCTGATCGAGCGGCTGGCCTGGGCGCCCATGTGATCGTCACCGAAGTCGACCCGGTTCGGGCGCTGGACGCGATCATGCGGGGATACCGGGTGCTGCCGATGGCCGACGCCGCTGCGGCCGGAGACGTGTTCATCACCGCGACCGGGTCACGGGATGTGATCACCGGCCCGCACCTGGAGGTCATGCGGGACGGGGCAGTCCTGGCCAACGCCGGGCACTTCGACGTCGAGATCGACGTCCGAACGCTGGCCGACCTCGCGGTGCAGGTCAATCCCGGGGTTCGCCCGCATGCGGACGAGTACGTGCTTGATAGCGGCAGGCGGCTGATCCTGCTGGCCGAGGGCAGGGTGGTCAACCTGATCGCGGCCGAGGGAAATCCGGCCGCCGTGATGGACCTGTCGTTCGCCGCGCAAGCGCTGGCGCTGGTCTGGCTGATCAGCGGCGAGGCTGGGCTGGCCGCCGGGGTGCATCCGATGCCCGCCGCGATCGACACCCAGGTCGCCCGGCTTACGCTGGCCGCGCACGGCACCAGGATCGACGAGCTGACCGGCGCACAGCAGGAGTACCTGGCGTCCTGGCACCAGGGCAGCTAGATTGCGGCGGTGCCTGTTCATGTCGGAACCTCCGGCTGGCAGTACCGCGACTGGCGCGGGGTGCTGTATCCGCCCGGACTGCCGCAGCGCAGCTGGCTGGAGTACTACGCAGCGCGTTATGCCACGGTCGAGAACAACGGCACCTTCTACCGGCTGCCCGCGCCGGAGACCTTCGCCGACTGGCGGGCCCGCACGCCTGATGGCTTCGTGATGGCGGTCAAGGCAAGCCGCTATCTCACCCACGTCAGGCGGCTGCGTGATCCGGCCGAGCCGGTCGAGCACCTCCTGCGTGCGGCGAGCGGCCTTGGCGACCGGCTTGGCCCGGTGCTGCTCCAGCTGCCGCCGAACCTGCGCGCCGACGCTGACGTGCTGGATCGGCTGGATCGGTGCCTGCGCGCATTCTCTGAGTGCTCCGTGCTCGGCGAACCCGGATCCGGGTCTGAGCCCCGGCCTGTCGCGCCACCTGCCGCGAGACCCGGCGCGCGCGGGGGGACGGCAGGTCGGATCCGGATCGCGGTCGAGTTCAGGCACCCGTCATGGTGGACCGAGGAAGTCCGCCAGCTGCTGGCGGGGTACGACGCGGCGTTGTGCTGGGCGGACCAGCTCGGCCGCCCGACCACGCCGCTGTGGCGCACGGCAGGCTGGGGCTATCTGCGGTTCCACCAGGGCGCGGCGCAGCCGTGGCCGCGGTACGGCCTGCAGGCCTTGCGCTCCTGGATGCAGCGGACGACCGAAACCTGGGTGGACGACGCTGACGTCTTCGTCTACTTCAACAACGATCAGGGCGGAGCTGCCGTGCACGACGCGGCCGCCTTCGCCGCACTGATCCGGCTGGCTGGGCGCGAAGTGACTAGGACTGCGGTGCCAGGAGAATCCGGCGATCCCGGTTAGCCCGCCCCGCCATCCAGTGCGTTCTTCAGTCTGCCGTCCGTCTCGGCGTCCGCCTGCCGTCCGTCTCGCCGTCCGCCTGCCGTCCGTCTCGCCGTCCGGCCGTCCGGCGCGGCGGGCCGTGCGGACTAGTGATCGTTTCGGCAACTGGCCCACTGATGGCAGTCTGTAGGCATGACAACCGAGGGCATGGCGGCCGACGCGCTGCTGCCCGGCCTGCGGGCGCCGGGGAACAGAGTCAGTCGGCGGGCAGTCAGTTACTGGACGGCCCGTGCGGCGGTCAGCGGCGCCTCGGTCCTGCTGGCCGAGGTCGTGGCGGCCGCGACCAGCGGGTTCTCGGCGGCCTGGCGGACGGCAATCGCGGCCACTGCGGCGCTGATGGCCGCCCACGCGGTGATCATGCCGCGCTGGCGGTTCCGGGTGCACCGGTGGGAGGTGACCGACGAGGCGCTGTACACCAGGTCCGGATGGTTCTCCGTGCACTGGCGGATCGCCCCGATCAGCAGGATTCAGACGATTGACAGCCACCGGTCGTTTGGCGAGCGGATCTTCGGCTTGGCCAATGTGACGGCAACGACGGCATCGGCCGCCGGGCCGGTCCGGATCCACGGACTGGACCGGGCGACCGCCGATGAGTTGCTCGACCGGCTGGCCGTCGCCACCGGCCGGACGCCTGGCGACGCGACGTGACCGGAGCAGGACCTGGCGAGGCCGCGATGCCGATGCCAGCCGGGGTTCCGGCGCCGTCGTCGGTACCGGTACCGTCGTCGCCCGCGGATGCGGCCGACGAGATCGGGTCTGGGAACAGTGATGGCGCGGCACCGGGGCTGCCAGTGGCCGGGTCAGCGATCGCCGCAGCAGCTACCGGAACGGCCGACTGGGGTGCGGACACCGGGTGGCTGCGGCTGAGTCCACGCAGCCTGGTCGTTCGGCCGGTGACCGACCTGGTCAGGCTGCTGCCCGTGGTAGCTGGCCTGCTGATCCTGCACTCGCGCACCGGCGTGGGCCTGATCTGGGGAATCGTTGCTTCCGTAGGCGCCATCGTGACCGGTGTCGTGCACTGGTTCACGACCAGGTACCGGATCACCGATGAGCGGGTGTATCTGCGGCGCGGGCTGTTGAGCCAGAAGAACCTGTCGGTCGCCAGGGACCGGATCCGCACGGTCGACGTGACCGCGCATCCGCTGCACCGGCTGCTCGGGGTCTGCCGGGTCAGCATCGGCACCGGACGCAACGATTTCGCGGCCGGGGAGAGCTTCCATCTTGACGGCCTGTCCAGGTCCGATGCCGAATCGCTGCGGGTGCTGCTGCTTACCGGCCCGCAGGCGGCAGCCCAGGTGGCCGTCGGCCAGGCCGGTCTTGGCGACGCGCCAGCGGCCGGGGGAAGCTTCATCCAGCCAGGCCTGACGAAACCGCTGGCTCTCGGCCTCCCGGCAGCAGCGCCGCAGCCAGGCGATGAGCTAGTTCGGCTGCGACTCGGCTGGCTGCGTTACGCCCCGCTGACCATGACCGGGTTGGTCGTTCTGGGAGTCATGGTCGGATCTGCGGTGCAGTTCAGCAACGCTACGAACGTCAACCTGGCAACCACCAGTCCGGTTCGGCAGATCTTCGCCGACTTCGAAGCGCTGCCGCTGGCCCGCCGCATCCTCGCCGGAGTGGCAGCGGCGCTGGTCGGATATGTACTCGTCGCCACGGCCGGTTACGTCGGCGTGTTCTGGAAGTTCCGCCTGGTTCGTCAGGGCGCGGACACGCTGCGGGTCACCCGCGGCCTGCTTTCCACCAGGGCTACCACGATCTCCCTCGCTCGGCTCCGCGGCGTCGAGATCAGCGAGCCGCTGCTGCTACGGGCCGCTCGCGGTGCGCGATGCATCGCCATCACCACCGGGCTGCTGGTCGGCAGAGGGGCCGAGCGCGAGGGTTCCGTGCTGCTTCCGCCCGCACCGCGCGCCGTCGCCCAGGCGGTAGCCGCCGAAGTCCTCGGGGTCTCCGGCGAGACCTGCTCGGGTTGGCTGGAACGGCACGGTCCGGCGGCTCGTCGGCGCCGCTACCTGCGTGCCCTGGCCGGGGCTGCCCTGATCATCGCTGTGGTCGCCTGGCTGACTACGGTCGGCCATGGACCTGCCTGGATCTGGCTCGGCACGCTCGCCCTGCTCCCGATCGCCGCGGCGCTTGCCGCAGACCGGTACCGGAGCCTTGGGCACCGGCTGATAAACGGGCGGCTGGTGACCAGAACCGGCAGCCTGGTTCGGCGGCGCAGCATCATCGCGACTGAGGCGATCATTGGTTGGCGGATTCACCAGAGCTGGTTCCAGCGCCGCCAGGGGCTGGTCACCCTCACCGCGACGACCGCGGCCGGGCGGCAGCACTACGCCGTGCAGGACGTTCCGGCCACACAGGCACTGGCGATCGCCGCGGCGGCAACCGGCGATCTGATCAGGCCGTTCCTGGCCGCCGAGCTCGACTTACCTGCTGAACTGACCGAGCAGGACTGACCGGCAGGACTGACCGAGCAGGAGTGGCCGAGCAGGACTGGCGCAGGGCGATCGGGTGGCTGCGGGCGCCGACCATGGCGCCGGGGCGGTTACCGCGGAACGGCGAAACCGTGGTCCTCTGGCTGGCTGGCCGCTGGCGGCGTGGTCTCGGGCTGGCCGGAGGCGGTTGGCTGCTCATATGCAGTTGGCCGGCCGGAGGCCGGGTGCTGACCGGAGGCGGTTGGCTGCGCGGTTAGCTGGTCGGCGGCGCCAGACACGCGGGCGCCACTACCGTCCGCTGCGTCCGCTGGCAATGGCGGCAGCATCCCAGGCAGGTACGCAGGGCCGACGACAGGTGGTCCGCCGCCAATGATGCCCGGCGTGGGAAGCGGGCGGGGTGGCATGCGGAACGGACCCGGTGGCATCGAGAGCGGGCCCGGCGGCGGCATGGGGACCGTCCCGGCAGGCATTGGGAGCGTCCCCGGGGGCATTGGGAGCGTCCCCGGGGGCATTGGGAGCGTCCCCGGGGGCATTGGGAGCGTCCCACCAGGCATCGGCAGCGTGCCCGGCGGCATGGGCAGCGTGCCGGGCGGAGTGGGGAGCATGCCGGGCGGCATCGGGAGCATGCCCGGCGGGTAAAAGGCCCCGACCTGCCTCGCCTGCTGCGCAGCCAGTCGTGCGTGCTCGCGATCCCGGCGTACCGCCAGCACAGCCGACAGGTAAGCGGCGGGCGGAGTCCCTGGCGGCGGTGGCGGACTGACCTGTGCGGCGACCGAGGTGGCGAGCTGAAGGCCAAGCGCGTCCCTTGCAGCGGGCCGCAGGTCGTGAAATCGCCTCAGGTAGCTGCTCGCCGCCGCCGCGGTGTGGTCCGAGAGCCTGGACAGCTCAACGTTCTGCGCCCAGCCGACCAGCGGGGGCGGAATGACGGCGAGGCTTGCGGGCAGATCCTGCCGCTGCGGGAAGCGCTCGGAGATGACGAATGTTCCGGCTGCCAGATCGCCGAGCCGCTTGCCCTTGGCCGAGACCATGGCGGTAATGAGTCCGACCCAGCAGAAGAGCGGATTCCAGACCTCGACGAAGGCGGCCATCAGTCCCCGGATCAGCGCCTGCCTGAATCGGATCGGTCCGCCGTCGTCGCTGACTACCCGGAGACCGAGCGCCATCTTGCCCAGCGTCTTGCCGCGAGTCAGGGTCTCGAAGGTGGTCGGGTAGCCGACGAAGACCAGGACGTATCCGGCAGTGACGAGGGCGGCGGCGGACGCCGTGTTCAGGTGCTGCGCCGACGTGATGAAGGCGACCCATTCCACGAAGATGAAGACCGGCAACTCGACGATCATGTCAAGCAGCAGCGCGATCATCCGGCTCGGGAACCTGGCGACCGCCAGGTCGAGGACGACAGCCTCGCCGGTGACCACCTCGGTCATAGCAAATCCTCCGCATCCTCCGTATCTGCCCCGCATCGTCGGGAGTGCCAGTTTTAATCTCAGGCCAAGACTATCTAGTCTGCGGCTGTAGTCTCCAGGCGTGGACCTCGATGTCTTCGTCGCCGCGCACCGGGCTGACTGGGCCAGGCTGGACCAGCTGACCCGACATCGGCGCAGGCTGTCCGGCGACCAGGTGGACGAGTTCGTCGCGGTCTACCAGCGGACAGCCGCCCAGCTGGCCGCGTTGCAGGGGGCCGGCCTTGACCCGGCGCTGACGGCGAGGCTCTCCGGCCAGCTTGCCCGGGCCCGCGCCGCGGTCAGCGGGGCGCAATCATCGACCTGGCAGTCGATCGGCCGGTTTGCCGTGATCTCTTTTCCGGCGACGGCCTACCGGATCCGCTGGTGGTGGCTGGGCAGTGCGGCCGGCTCGATCGTTGTCGCCGTGCTGCTTGGCTGGTGGGTTGCCAGGTCGCCGGCTCTGCAGGCCAGTCTGCTGCCCAAGTCGGCGGCCGCCAACCTAGTACGGCACCAGTTCAGCGGCTACTACTCGCAGTACGACGCGCAGTCGTTCGCACTGCGGGTGTGGACTAACAATGCCGTCGTGGCCGCGGAATCGGTGGTTCTCGGCATTCTGCTCGGCATCCCAGTCCTGTACGTGCTCTTCGGGAACGCCGTGAATGGCGGGGTGCTCGGCGGACTGATGACCGCGCACGGCCGCACCGTGGAGTTCTGGAGCCTGATCCTGCCGCACGGCATGCTTGAGCTGTCGGCCGTGTTCCTCGCTGCGGCAGCTGGCCTGCGGTTGGGCTGGACGGTCATCGATCCCGGGCCCAGGCGGCGGTCTCAGGCACTGGCCGAGACGGGCCGGGCCACCATGACCATCGTGCTCGGGCTGATCGTCGTGCTCGCCGTCTCCGGCGCTATCGAGGCGTTCGTCACCCCGTCGCCGCTGCCCACCTGGGCCCGGATCGGGATCGGCGCGGTCGCCGAGGCCGCCTTCCTCAGCTACGTGCTCATCCTGGGGCACCGGGCCGTAAAGGCCGGGGAAACCGGTGACATTACCGAAGTGCCTGACGTACTCCCGATGTCCGCCTGACACTTCCCGAGAATGCGTTGATCACGGGCGTGACCCGCCGATGATCGTGGAGAGTTGTATGCAAATAGCGCATACAACTCTCCACGATGATGGAAGCGGCCGGCGCTGGACCGGTTCTCAGGCTGCGGCCAGCAGTGTCTCCGCGACCGGTGACCGGGTAGCGGCATGGTCCGGCTAGAGACGGCCGGCGGCCTTCAAGTTCAGGTAGGCGTCGGCCAGGGCCGGCGGCAGGCCCTCCGGCGGCGCGTCGACCACCTCCACGCCGTGCCGCCGCAGCAGCGCGCTGACATGTGCCCGCCCGCCCTGCGCCCGGGTGGCTGCCGCCGCGTCGTAGGTCGCCGTGATATCGCCACGCCCGGCCGCCATCTGCGCCACCCGCGGATCGGCGACGCCCGCCACGAGCAGCTGATGCTTCGACGACAGCAGCTCCACCTGCGGCAGCAGGCCCTGCTCGATCGCGGCTGGGTTGAGGTCCGTGAGCAGCACGACCAGGCAACGCTGCCGGGCGATGCCGAGCACGGTGCTGGCCATCAGGCCGATGTCAGATTCGATCAGGTCTGCCTCGAGCACAGCCATGGCATTGGTGAACGCGGCCAGGACCTCCAGCCGGCCGACTCCCACCACCCGGGCGCGTACCCGCCGGTCAATCGCCAGCAGATCCACCCGGTCGCCAGCCCGGCTGGCTAGCGCGGCGAGCAGCAGAGCGGCATCCATCGACGCGTCGAGCCGCGGGATGTCGCCGACCCGGCCGGCCGAGGTACGGCCGGTATCCAGGACGATGATGATGCGGCGATCCCGCTCGGGCCGCCAGGTGCGCACCAGCACGTCGGCATGCCGGGCCGATGACCGCCAGTCGATCGAGCGGACGTCGTCACCGAGTACGTACTTGCGCAGCGAGTCGAACTCACTGCCCTGGCCGCGGATCAGGGACTTGTGCTGGCCGTCGAGTTCGCGCAGCCTGGCGAGCTTGGCCGGCAAGTGTTTGCGGCTGAGGAACGGCGGCAGCACTCGGACCGTCCATGGCGCGTCCAGATTGCGCTGCCGGCCAGCCAGTCCGAGCGGGCCGAGGGACCGGATGGTGACCTTTCCTGCCACCGCGTCGCCGCGTCGCCGCGGCGTGAGCGTGGTGCTGGTCGTCACGCGCTCGCCGGCCGGCACGCGCAGCCAGACCCGCCCTGGCTGGGCTGCCGCGCTCGGCCGCCACGCATCCCTGGCTACGCCGCGCAGCGTCCGGTGGCCGGAATTGGCCAGCGTGAGCGTGACCGTTCCGGCCTGGCCAAGATGAATCTTGCTGTCACCAGACCGGGTCGCTTGCAGCTGCCGGACGCTGGCAGCCAGGATCAGGTCAACTGCGATCGCGGCCAGGATCAGCGCGTTGACGATCAGTACTGCCGCGAACGTGCGAAACGCCAGCACCGCCAGCCCGCCGATCAGAGCCGCAAGTGCCGCGCGGCCGGTGAGAGTCATCGTGGCACGGGGACAGAAGCAAGCACGCCCTGCAGCACCCCGTCCGGGGTGGCGCCGTCCAGCTCGACTTCGGGCCGCAGCTGGATCCGGTGCCGGAAGGTCGGCCCGGCCAGCGCCTTCACGTCGTCCGGGGTGACATAGTCCCGGCCGGACAGCCAGGCCCAGGCCCGGCTGGTGGCAAGCAGGGCGGTTGCGCCACGCGGCGAAACCCCCAGGCGCAGGGATGGGGAGATCCTGGTTGCCCGGCAGATATCCACGATGTAGCCGGTGACCTCGGGCGCGAGGTGCACCCGCCGGGCCGCCTCCCTGGCGCTGGCGAGGTCCGCCGGTCCGGCGACCCGCCGGATCCCGGCGGCGTCGAGATTGCGCGGATCGAAGCCCGCGGCGTGCCGGTTCAGGATCGAGATCTCGTCGCCGCGTTCGGGTATCGGCACAGTGAGCTTGAGCATGAACCGGTCGAGCTGTGCCTCGGGAAGCGGGTACGTCCCCTCATACTCGACCGGGTTCTGGGTGGCGGCGACCAGGAAGGGAGCTGGCAGCGGCCGTGGCCTGCCCTCTACCGACACCTGCCGTTCCTCCATCGCCTCAAGCAGTGCGGCCTGGGTCTTCGGTGGCGTGCGGTTGATCTCGTCAGCCAGCAGCAGGTTGGTGAAGACCGGGCCCTCCCGGAACTCGAACTGCGCGGTCCGCGCGTCGTAGATCAGCGATCCGGTGACATCGCCTGGCATCAGGTCCGGGGTGAACTGCAGCCGTTTGCCCTGCAGCGACAGCGCATTGGCCAGGGCGCGCACCAGCAGTGTCTTGGCCACGCCGGGAACGCCTTCGAGCAGCACGTGGCCTTCGCACATCAAGGCGATCAGCAGCCCGCTGACGACGGACTCCTGGCCGACCACCGCCTTGGCGACCTCATCGCGCACCGCGGCGAGCGCTGCTCTGGGGTTGGGCTCGTCAGCTAGCCCGGCTGCGGAATGAAATCCCTCGGATCCGGCGGCGGCCGGGGCGTCGGCACTCACTGCGAGCGCACCTCTCTTTCGAGTTCGTCAAGATTACGGACCAGCGCCACTAGCTCGGCGTCGCCGGCTGGCGGCGGTCCGAAGATGATCATCGCTATCTCCTGCTGGCTCAGCCGGGAGCGCCCAGCCAGCGCTTCGGTGACGGCGTCCTGCGGTGCGCTGCGGGCCAGGCCGAGGGCCGGTCCGACACGGGAAAGCATGCCCTCCCGCAGCACGGCCGCAGCGCGGTTCCTGGCTCGCCTGGACTGGTAAAGCCTGGCGTGCCCTTCGACCGTCTCAGACGCGCGGACGACGACCGGCAACCGCTCTGGCACCAGCGGCCCGAGCCTGCGTGCTCGCCACAGTGCCGCGAGCAGTACTGCGATGCCGAGCTGCAGCGCGACCAGGTAGGCGGCCACCGGGATCAAAGGGGGATTAGACCGGGGACGTCCCGCCTGACCCTGACTGAAGCCCAGCGGCGGCTCTGGTGTCAGCCAGACGATGCGATGGCTCGTGGTCAGCAAGTTGAGCGCCAGCGCCGCATTGCCCTGGTCGGCTAGGAACCCGTTGGTGAGCGGCATGCCGCTACCGATGATGGTGACGATCTTCCCGGCCGCCGAGTACCGCAGCAGCGAGGGGCTGCCGTTCACCGGGTAGCAGCCGACGGCGCCGACCGGGGTTGGCGACGCCGCGAAAGTGAGACCGCCGACGTCGGCCGCTCCGGCGAGTTGGGCCGCGGCTAGCCGGCAGTCTGGCGGCACTGGCCCGCTCACGGGCAGGCCGGCAGCAATCGTGACGCCCGGGCTCAGCACCGTCAGAGCCGCCTGGTCGGGCTGCACCAGGACAATGTCCGCCGGGGCGAGCGAGAGCCTGGTCAGCTGCGGCCCGGTAAGCAGCTGAGGACTTGTGACGACAATTGTGGCGCCGCCAGAACCAGCCGCTGCCAAAGCCGCTGAGGTGCTGTAGCTGCTGATCACTTGATGGCCGCGCTCGACCAGGATGTCAGTGAGCGCGTGCGCGCCGACCGGGCCAGTTCCGGCTGGGTCGAGGTAGCTGTTGGTCGTCTTCGGGGCCGGCACCAGCAGCGCGATCACGATCGCGCCAAGCAGGATCACCGCGATCAGCATCAGCGGCACGCGCCACTGACGCCAGAACGTGGCGGTGCTGGTTGTCCCGCTGGCCCATGATCCGGATGCGCCGGGTCCGGTGCCGTCGGATCCGGCGCCGTCGGATCCGGCTGCGCCAGGCTCAGGCGCGGACACCGCACTGGGGCGGACGCCGCTTGCTGGCCCGGCATCCTGCCCGCCAGGCCGACCGCCGGAGTCAGCCGGCTCGGTTGCCAGCCGGCTGGCGTTCACCGAGGCATCCCGAAACCGGCGAGCGTCGGCTGCGGACCCGCGCCAATCATCGGCCGTGCCGAACGAAGCTCACCGTCAGCCAGACTGACCTGCAGGTACCCCGCCTCGGTGCCGGCTCGGTCGCCGTACCGCACGTCGTCGAACAAGTGCATGGCCAGGCTCAGGCCGCTAGCCTGAGCTGGTAGCTCGCGGCCAGCCTCGGCGGCAAGCTCGTCCGCGGTGCGTCCCGGTCTCGCCGGAACAATCCCGCGTTCCTCAAGCTCGGCCGCGATGGCCCGGACCCGCTCGACGATGGCTCCGGAGTAGTCGCCATCGGCCGCGAACTGCTCGGCCCTGGCCCGGTGGTCCTTCGCGCTAAGTGCGTTCGTCGGCAGCACCGCGGATCTGGTGGCGCGCTGCCCACGGGCTGGGCGCACCCAGAAGATCACCGCGCTGATGATCAGCACCGCGAGTACTGCCAGCGCGATCAGGCCGAACCAGCCGCCGGGGATGGCGCCGCCAGCCCCGTTGAGCAGCCGTTGCAGCCAGTTCACGATCCGCTGCCAGATGCTGGGCTGGTAGATCGATCGGGCCAGCTCCCGGCGGGCGAGTTGCTGAGCTGCCCGTCGCCCGATCAGCGGGCCGCCCGGACTCGGACCGGCCTTGAGGGCGAAGGCCAGGTTAAGCTTCGCCGCCGCAAGCGTGGATATGTGCATGCGGTCCGCCGTCACCAAGCCGGGGGCGTGCCTGGTGGAGAGCCGGACGGCTGGGCGGCATTCGGGGTGCTGACTCCGCCGATCCCGCCGATCCCGCCGCCTGGGAACGGCTCCTGGCCGGTGGCGGTCGGACGCCAGATGGTCGCGAACTCCTCCCCGGTGAGCTGCTGATGCTGGGCCGCCTGCTGGAGCACCAGGTCCATGCCCTCCTTGCGCATCCGCATGTCGGTGTAGAGCAGCACCGTTACGCCGGCGCTTACCGGCGAGATGAGCGTAGCGGCGATGATTCCGCCGAGCGCGCTGATGATGAGCGCACCGATTGACGGCGTACCGGTCAGACTGGATGTGCCGTAGATCACCAGGCGGGCAACGGTGAATGGCGCGGCCAGCACCGCCGAGGCCACGACCACGATGAGCTCGGTGAGCAGCAGGATGCCGAACAGGCGCCAGTAGCTTCCTCGCACGAGCCGCCACGACCTCCTCATGGCACCAACCGGTCCCAGCCGTTCCAGCACCACGGCCGGCATGACCAGGCTCAGCATGACGTACAGCCAGAGCGTCAGGATGAGGGCGGCGACGCCGAAGAAGAAGCCGACCAGGCCGGCCGCGATTCCGAGACCGGCAACTGCCAGGCCGACCACGAGCGCGGTCAGTACCGCCCAGATGCCAAAAAAGATTACGAGCTGGACGAATGCCATCGCGAGAATCGCGCCCAGCCTGGAGTTGCGCAACGCCTCGCCGAAGCCGATGTTGCGGCCGAGGACGGCATTCCCGATTGCCCGGGTGAGCATGCCTGCCAGAATGCTGACGAACAGCATCGACAAGGCCAGCAGCGCGATGTCAAGGCCGAGGGACTTTACGGCGGACGCGAGCGCGGCACTGTTCGCCTGTGCCGACTGGGCCTGCTGGTTGAACTCGGCACGCAGCGAGGACTGCAGGTTACTGAACACCGTTGCCGTCAGGACAGTCGACAGTATCTGGTTGATGGTCACAACGATGACCGCAAGCCCCAGGATGGTGACTGGATTCCGCCTGATCAGGCCGAATGCACCATTCAGAATGTCGCCGAGTGCCAGCGGCCGCAGCGGAATACCGCCCGGAGCCGGAGCGGCTGGAGCGCCGAGCGGGCCAGCCTGGGGGTACTGGGGATAATGGCCGTACTGGGGATAATGGCCGTACTGGGGGTACTGGCCGTGCTGGGGGTACTGGCCGTGCTGGGGGTACTGAGGGTACTGGCCGTGCTGGGGGTACTGAGGGTACTGGCCGTGCTCGGGGTATTGGGGGGACTGGCCGTAAGCAGGCAGCTGGCCGGATTGGTGCTGGCCAGGCGGGACATAGTCAGGCCGCACCGGACCTGGTGGTGACTGGTCCTGACCTTCCTGCGACGGCAGGTCACTCATGATCGTCTCCCTGTAACTGGCGTTCCGGCGGGCGGGATCCCTAGGACGGAGCGCCTGCGCCCGGGTTGGTTCCACCGGCCGAGCCGCCTGAGTAGCCGCCAGGCGAGCCGCCGCTTGGGTAGCCGCCGCCGGGCGTGCCGCCGCTTGGGTAGCCGCCGCCGGGTGTGCCGCCG
>Ga0116218_1000562_pt1 | contig 25670 bp, 19 predicted proteins | sample Sb_taG_2_FD_88966 | JGI IMG/M metagenome (GOLD analysis project Ga0116218, IMG submission 88966) | Peat soil microbial communities from Weissenstadt, Germany - Sb_50d_5_LS metaG | ecosystem: Environmental > Terrestrial > Soil > Wetlands > Peat | place: Germany: Weissenstadt | collected 2010-09-21 | reverse complement strand
TTTTCGCGCGCTTATCCTGGAAAGCTCTTCACCTGGATTGGAAGACGCTGATGAACGTGAAGAACGACGTGCAAGCGCCAAGGCTTTGGCGGCAAGTATCGAGCGCGAGGGTGTTCCAGCATTCGTCGAGCGTTGGGAACGCTTGCCATTGTTTGCAAGCCAGAGAACACTTCCAATCGAATGCAGGGAGGCATTGCACAGACAACGCCTGCAAAATAACGCTATGGGCCTGGCTCAGAGTTTGCGTGGTATTGGTACTGGCGTACAACCATCCCTCTATGCTCAATTATCAACTCTACATATACCTGTCCTGTTGATCGCTGGCGAACACGATACAAAATTTACCATGATCGCAAAGCACATGGCGCAGGAGCTACCGCGATCGCAACTGCATATCATACCTGCTGCTGGTCACACAGTTCACCTGGAACAACCACAGCTATTCACTTCCCTGGTGGGAGATTTCAGTCTATCAATGGCACATTTCTCATAGAAAGAAAAGGAGCAATACATGCAAGTAGAATGGGAAAAAGTCCGCGACTATTCAGACATTATCTTCGAAAAAGCCTGCGGTATGGGAAAAATTACCATCAACCGACCCGAAGTACGCAATGCGTTTCGGCCCGAAACACTCACTGAACTCATCGACGCCTTCAACCTGTGCCGTGAAGACTCGCAGATTGGCGTTGTCATCCTCACCGGCGCAGGTGACAAGGCGTTCTGCTCTGGCGGCGATCAACGCGTGCGAGGACATGGAGGCTACGTCGGTGGCGACGGTGTGCCTCGTTTGAATGCCCTTGACTTACAGAAGGTTATTAAATATCTTCCCAAACCAGTCATCGCCATGGTCGCAGGATATGCCATTGGAGGCGGGCATGTTCTTCATCTGCTATGCGACCTGACCATCGCTGCTGACAACGCCAGGTTCGGACAGACCGGTCCCAAAGTTGGTAGTTTTGATGCTGGTTGGGGAGCCACATATATGGCACGTGTCATCGGTCATAAAAAAGCCCGTGAGATCTGGTATCTCTGCAGGCAATATACGGCCCAGGAAGCACTGGAAATGGGACTCGTTAACACCGTAGTTCCTTTGGAACGCCTGGAAGAAGAGACCATACAATGGGCACAGGAGATACTGGAGAAAAGCCCAATTGCCTTGCGCTTCCTCAAAGCTGCATTCAATGCTGATACCGATGGTCTGGCTGGTATTCAAGAATTAGCTGGTGATGCAACCATGCTCTATTACATGACTGAAGAGGGTCAGGAGGGGAAAAATGCCTTCCTGGAAAAGCGCAAGCCCGATTTCTCCAGGTTCCCGCGTTTGCCTTAGTTTTCTGTCTATCTTGATGTGATATACATATTGAGCCGGGCATTCGCAAGGGATGCCCCTACACGTCAAAATTCATTTGACATGCTAATAAGCATACCACCCTTATGAAAATTATTGATATTCAGTGGCAAACATATCGCCTGCCATTTCTGCACAAGTTCCATACCGCTCATGGAGTTATGGACACTCGTGAGGGGATGATCGTGCAGGTAACCACCAACGAGGGAGTGACAGGTGTTGGAGAAATAGCCCCGCTTCCAACTTTCAGTGGAGGCAGTCTTGCTGACGCCTGCTTGCTTCTACCAGAACTGAATGGTCACCTTTACCATACAACACTATATGAAGCGTTAGAACAGCTCGCAGAAGTGCAGGTATCTACAAAGAGCGCCTCTACACTGTGCGGTTTGGAAATCGCTCTGCTCGATGCGCTAGGCAAAACAACGGATTGCAGTGTCTCAACTCTGCTCTCACCAGCCCATTTCACACCACGGACATCTGTGCCTGTTAATGCAGTTATCAGCGGCAAAGCAACAATGACAGCAACCGAGGCTGCACTGCATGCTAAAAAGAACGGCTTTCCCTGCGTAAAGCTCAAAGTTGGCCTGGGATTAAGCATAAGGGAAGAGGCAGAGCGTATAGCAACGGTGCGTAATGCCATCGGACCTACAATACATCTGCGTCTGGATGCGAATGAAGCCTGGCAACTTGAGGAAGCAATCGCTATTCTCTCTCAATGTGTGCCATACGATATTCAATACATCGAGCAACCCATGAAAGCCCATGATCTTGTGGGAATGCATACGTTGCGTCAGGAAATACCGATCCCGATCGCCGTCGATGAAGCAGTACACGATCTGGAGAGCGTTTATCTCGTTCTCGACAACGATGTAGCCGACATCCTGGTCATCAAACCTCAACTTGCTGGCGGGCTTCGAATTGCACAGCAGATGATTCAAGCTGCGTCAGAGAGAGGAGTAGACAGTGTCATTACAAGCACGATCGAAGCAGGTATTGGTCTGACTGCCGAGCTACTCCTCGCCGCTGCATCTCCCCAGGTAACACTTGAATGTGGCCTGGCTACGCTGCCCTTATTGGCCGATGATCTCCTCGTCGAAGAGTTGCTCGTTCGCGATGGTTTCCTGACAGTTCCAACAGGCCCTGGCTTAGGTGTTGAGCTGGATCAAAATGCACTGGACAGATACAGTGCAGGGTATTAATGCTGATTGACAAAATAACCTGGACACCCGTAGGTGCCGATTTATCGCGCACATCGCCGATTTATCGGCCCTCTCGGTATGTATTTTGATGTCCGCATTTAAAAGTTAATCAGCATTAATTATTCTTGAACTAGGCGACCACTACATATCACAGCACGCTTCTCCTAAATAAAATGTAGAGGCGACCCTCACGGCATTTATTCCAACATATTGCACTATCAGCACATCTAGCGAAGAAAGACAAATCAGCCACCACTGTCATTCTTCGCTCGCGCTCAGAATGACAAAATTGGTAATTCAGTTTATCGAGATGTTCTTTTTATGTACCGGCTTTCGGTTCATTCGATTGCCTTATCGCTGCTCAGGCGAATTACTTCACCATGTGTTTATACTATCACAATTCCTGAACATTCCATCATAATATTTACACCGTGATATCATATACATTGAAGATATTTACTTTTTCAGCTAGAAATAGGAAAGCTGATTCAATTATCATGTTTTGTGTGGATGGTCTTTGCAACCATCCACAAGACAAAAAGGAGCCAGGAATAAGTTTATGAGTAAAAAATTAGTCGGGTCAGTTTGCATCATAACCGGAGCCAGTTCAGGAATCGGCAAAGCGTCCGCACTCGCGTTAGCCACTGAAGGAGCCAATCTTGTACTGGTAGCCCGTAGGAAGCACCGTCTGGATGAGCTGGTGGAGACGATTCAGGCAGAAGGTGGTCGAGCCATTGCGGTAGTTGGAGATGTCCGCGAAGAAGAAACGGCAAATCGAGCCATTGCTGTCACTAAAGAGCAATTCGGTAGAGTTGATATCCTCATCAACAATGTCGGCATAGGAATCTATAAGTCACTCATAGAAACGAGTGCTGCAGATTATGATGCAATGATAGATAGCAACGTACGCTCAACGTTCTTGTTTTCACGTCACACAGTCCCATTGATGATTGAGCAAAAATCAGGCACAATTCTTATGATTTCATCCATGGCGGGTATTTATGGTTTTGCCGGTGAAGCAGTGTATTGCGCAACAAAATTTGCTCAAGTCGGTTTCGCACAGGCATTGGACAAAGAGTTGCGTCAACATGGAATTAAGGTAGGCGTAATTTGTCCTGGTGGTGTCAAGACTGAATTCGCACTGGGTACAGGACGGACAGACGAGAGCGTTGCTCAATCAGGCTGGCTTGATCCTGAGGATGTTGCTGGTGCTGTACTTCTGGCATGTACACAGTCTTCCCATTCGCGCATCATCGAGATACAGATGCGTTCAATGTCGGAGGCACTGGCATAAAATAGCGTAATAGCATTTGTACGAAAATGAGGAGAGGTTTTGCGCAGCGCTGTGCAAAATCTCTCCTCATTTTCATATCTGCTCATTTCTGATCTAATATCAACCTTTTATCGTAAAGTTAGCAGGAGCAAAAAAGTTGCTTAAGTTATCAAAATGAAGCCAGGAGGGATATATGTACGTATCAATACGACGGGGGAAGACACAGGAATATGCATCTGATGAAATCGTTCGGCGTGCAAGTGAAGACCTTTTACCTCAGTTGAGAACAATTGCAGGATTCGTTTCTTATGACATTCTGATGCTAGAAGATGAAACCTTGATGACTATCAGTGTATTTGACTCTAAAGCTGCGGCTGATGAGTCCAACCAGCTATTTGTCAGTTGGGCAAAGGGAATTGATCTTGCATCACTTATTCAAGGAACTCCTGAACTTGCGATCGGTGAGGTTGTGTTTCACCAGTCATGGTAAATATGCTTTCACAAAGAATGAAGTCTGAAAGTGGTATGCTTTCAGACTTCATTCTTTGATCAAAACCTGTAAGTAGAAGAGCGGCTATCAAATCACCTGACCCTTAACGCACGCCCATGACAACGCGATTGCCCATATGCTGCCAGATAACGCCAACTTCGCGAAAACCTGCGTCACGTAGAGCCGCCTCGTGCAATTCCACAATAGCATGGGAATCATGGTGTGCTCCGTCAATCACACGACGTTGTCGCTCTGCAAAGAGGTCTCCCATGCCTGGTTCACGTTTGAGATTCTCCCACCAGGTACTCCAATCTTCTGCGCCGCTGTGTGTTGCAATATCTCTATCCATTCTCTCGTGAGTGAATTCAGCGATCTGGCGGAAAGCCGGCATGTGCGCACCAAACTCAAATTCATCACCATTCATGACAACTCCTCCAGGGCGTACCAGTTTGCCTAAACGATCATACACTTGCACTAGCTTGCTCGCAGGCAACCAGTGAAGAGCAGTTGTGCTCAGTACAGCATCCACTTGTTCTTCTCCAATCTGATTATGCCATGCGGGGTCTCTCAGATCAACCTCTACCCATCTGAGACGACCTTGCATGTCACCCAGCACATTTTGTCCCAGTAGAAGCAGGACAGGATCAAAATCCACTGCAACACAGCGCGCATGTGGGAAGCGATGTAAAAGTCGCTGGCTGATCGATCCAGGCCCGCAGGCGAGATCAAGCGCGACAAAGCGCTCAGGTAATAGAGTTTCTAATACGTCGAACATCGCGGTAAAACGCTGGTCGCGATCGGGCAGGTATCCACTTTGTTGCTCATCCCAGCGTTGCATCCATTCATGCCAGTTCAAGTTTGGAGTTTCACTAGACACTTTTAGTTACCCTTTTCTTATTCCATCTTGTACAACAAAATGAACTCATTTTTCAGTTTGCAACACATATCCAACAACTTCATATCCTCTACCCAACTTTCCTTCCGCTGGTAAATCGGTAATCCATTCCCAGTTCAGCTCTTCTATTACATGGAAACTCTCTCGTACCAGTTCAGGTAACGAGCGAGGAACAATGGGTAACGTACGTCGAGGTTGCAAATCGCTTGCAGTTCCAAGAACTTCGAACACAAAACCACGCACATCACTGAGTAACACTACGATTCCTCCCACATCAAGCAGTTTTTGTAAGAGGTGTAAGTGTCCTTGAATGACGCGTATGCGAAAGTTCTGTGCTGCTTCCTGATAGCCTCGATGGCGTTCCTGTTCACCAAGATAAGCAGGCATGCTGCGTTGTATATAGTCAAGCACATCCAATATAGGATAACTGAAGAGCTGTGAGAGCACGAGCGAACTGATGACCACTCCAAATTCCCCAGAATACAAACCTTCAATTTCTGGCGGATCGGATACATCGCATTGTTCTAAGCATTCAGCCACGGCATCGAAAACAGCCCTGGCATCCTGATTTGCAAGCTTATTCCAGTGCTTCTGTTCAATTAGATGATTCAGGTGAGCGCTTACACCGCCGCTAATATCACACGACACGACTCGCACCCGTTTGCGTAAAGCAAGTGATGACAACTCGTCTCGACCTTGTTGCATCGATGCAAAATCATAATCAGCGAGCACAACTTCTTCAGAATTACGAGCGAGTTCAGCAAGAGGAATTTCTGTACAGGCTCCTGCTCCCAACACAAGTGTGCTGGTTGAAGCGCTCCATTGACGTAATTGCAGTCCGTGAAGCATAAGTTCTGTACATTGTTGCAGGTGTTGAGGGCTATGTTGGCGCAGCCACAATCGCCGCTGCGCCCCCTGAGTCTGGATATTATTGTAGGTCAGGGTGTCAATGCGCACCCATCCTACCTCCCTTTATATTCTGGTTTGCGTTTCTGTAAAAAAGCCACTACAGCGTTCTGATGATCTTCCGTCTCAAAAGCCATATCTTGCAATTCACCTTCGAGGTTCATCGATGTTTGCAAGTCTGATTCAGCCGATGTATAGATCAGTTTTTTGATCAATGCATATGTGCGTGTAGGTCCCTTTGCTAACCTCTGTGCAAGCGCTCGGGTTGCCTCCTCAAACTCTTCCAGAGGCACACATGTATTGACCAACCCGATACGCTCTGCCTCAGGCCCACTCACCTCATCTGCAAGCATCGATAACTCAAGCGCCTTTCCGACTCCAACAAGACGTGGTAAGAAATATCCGCCGCCGCCATCAGGTACCAGGCCAATCCTTGCAAAAGCTTCAATGAAACGAGCATCGTCCGAGGCAATCCGTAGGTCACATGCCAGTGCAATATTACATGAAATACCTGCCGCAACACCGCGAACCGCAGCTATCACAGGCTTTGGCATCTCGCGTATGGCATACACGACCCTGTGGTATTTTTGCAGGTGTTCGCTTACTGTTACCACTGATCCGCTGCTTCGACCTTCGACAAGGCTATGCAAGTCCTGCCCCGAGCCAAAAGCTCGACCTGCTCCCGTGAGTACAACGCAGCGAACTGACTCGTCTTGCGCAACTGCCTCTACGACCTCTGTCAATTCCGCCAGCATTAGGTCATTAAACGCATTCAGTACCTCAGGCCGGTTCATCGTAATGGTTTGCACTCCACCGTCCTGTTTCACCAGCAAGTGTTGGAAGTCAGTTCGCATCAATCGCTCCTTCTCGTTTGATCATCTGACCATCGGCAAATCAAGCATCAATACCTCAAGCGCCACACGCGCATTTACATTCTGGTCTAGCGCCTCCATCGTCCCCAAAATAGCGCGTACCATACGTTGGGATTCAGCCGCGCCAACCTTTGCCGCCTGATTCTGTATTATGCCCTGCATATCTACATTGACAATTAAATCTAGACAATTGTTAGCTGCCAATACCATGTCACGCCACCAGAGTAACCACAACTCAAGTATACCATGTAACTTGTCGCTATCGGCACTGAGACGCTGCGCCACATCAAAACGCTGCACCTTACCTGCCGTTGATAGCTTTGCTAATGTCTCCAACTGTGTCTGGCGTTCCGCAAGCATATCCTCATCCTCTACTGCTTGCACTGCCCAGCCCATACGACCCGCCGACAACGCTGCGATCAGATTTGCTTCATCTGGTTCAACATCCCAGCGATCCTCAAGGGCAGACTTAACCTGCTTACTAGTAAGTAACTGCATTGGTACCTGCTGCACGCGTGAGAGGATAGTGGGTAATAAAACGCCTGGATCAGGAACTGTCAGCAGCAAAACCACATCGGGTTCTGGCTCCTCGAGCGTCTTCAACAGGCAATTAGCAGCCTGTACGTTCATTTCGTGCATTCCCTGAATAATAAAGATATTGCGCCGGCCCTCCAATGTTTTACGCGCCGCGTCAGCTTGCAACGCCCGCACCTGCTCAATCAGAATGAACTGTTTATCCTGGGGTCTATTTATATAATGCACATCCGGGTGATTGCCATGCATGACCTTACGGCAAGAAAGACAGGTATTGCAAGGATTTTGTGGCGCATTGTGCGCGTCTCCCCCGCCTGTACACAACAATGTTTGCGCAAAACGCTGAGCCAGTAATGCTTTACCAATATGCTCGGGGCCAGTAAATAGATAGGCATGCCGTACCCGTTGTGCCAGAAGCGCGCGACGCAATGTATTTATAGCATGCTCGTGTCCTACAATATTCCAGTCATGCATTGATATTTGAAATTCTGTACCGCTCATGGGAACATCCTACCAGATACTACGAACAAAGACAAGAAGAGGGTGCAGAGGCGTAGCCCTTGCCAGAGTTTGGGGCATACCTTACCTCTCATCACCCTGGTGTGGCCTCAGCCACAAACATTCCAAAATTGAAAGAATGTACGTAAAAATTTTGTAAAAAAAGTTGTAAATTCCTTAGAAATCGCTACGTTAAGTGTTATAGTAGTAGCATATGGGTGCTCGCAGCTATCTCAGTCATCTGCAATGCAGCCTGTGCCAACAAACCTATAACGCTGATCAACTGCATACAACCAGTTCATGCTGCTCCAGGCCGCTTCTTGCTCAATATGATCTTACCACGTTGGTTCGCGATCTGATTCAAGAACCAGGCGATGAAACCGTTCTTTTCTTTACAGGCAATGGTCGCCTGGTTTGGGAAAGTCTCTCAAAACCTCACCAAAACTGTTAAATGTACTACAGCATTGGCTGCATAAATATGGTATGCTAAACTAGGAAAATATCATATGGCTAAACACAATAAATACACTATAATGAAAAGATAAGGTCAATGTAACCAATGGACACCTCTATCCGTCTCTACAATTCGAATAGCAGATTGCACTCAATCATAGACGCTAAACAACTAGGCCGTCCAACTACACCCTTATTGTACGAGGAGGACAACAAAACTGAAGCAGCATCTAATGACGAGGAAGAAAGTGCAAACAATACCATTGCTCAGCAATCTGTACATGTTTTAGAAGTTTCAAAAGAGCAAGCGCAGCGTGTAGATGTGGCAGACTTTGAAACGATTTTTCTTCGTTATCAAGGACCTATCACGAATTTCATCTACCATATGATCGGCAATCGCGAACAGGCTTGCGACCTTGCGCAGGATGTATTTGTAAAGGCTTACAAAGCCTTGCTTGGAGGAACGGTCGTACAGCCGGGCGCCTTATCTGCCTGGCTTTATCGTATCGCCGCCAACACGACTACAGACACACTTCGCAGGCGTCGTTTAATCTCCTGGTTACCCATGTCGTTATTCAATGAAGATCGCGGTATAGGAGCAGGAGTCCTTTCCGACTCAGGTGGCACTGCCTCTGATGGCTTTAGCTCAAATTCTGATGATGGCTCGCATGACGGACGCAGCAATTCCATCAGTTCACTCTATGAACGTGGAACCTATGATGGTGGGCGATTCGAAAATCGAGTTGCCGATCGTGAAATCGTTCAGCGCATCTTTAGAGAGTTGCCACCCAAGTATGCCGTCTGTCTTTGGCTATACGAAAATGACGGCCTTTCTTGCGCTCAGATTGCAGAAACTCTAAACATCAGTGCATCAGCCGTGAAAATGCGATTGATGCGCGCTCGGGAACGCTTTATTACCTTGTATAAACAAGAGGTTGGTGATCAGTGAATTGCAGTCAAGCGCGGGCAATGATGGCCGCATATCGCGAATTGGAAAATAGAGAAGTTGAAACTATTGGGCTGGATATTCACCTCGAACAGTGTGAATCCTGTCGGCAAGAGCTTGCGCGCCAGATGTTTGTTGCTGAACAACTTCGCGCTTTACCAGCAGTTGAACCTCTACCAGATATGCACTCAAGACTCATGCACGCTTTGGCAAAAGAGCAATTGGAGTTTATACGTCGCTCGCCTATTGGAACAGTTAATACTCCGGAATTTCTGAAACCCTATCTTCACGAACACGCTCGATCAACCCAGGACTCCGATCTGATTGCTGCGTTTTCAACTGCCGAGACAGGTCCGCTCCCAATTATTCAGACGAAACGCAAACCCCGTCATCGCTCGCATATGAGCCAGTTTGCGGTCTTGGGCCTGGCAGCTGCATTTCTGATGCTGCTCATGATGGGTGGATTAACTTCGTTGCTTCTACTGGCACATAACAACCCGCAGGAAGCAAAAACCAGCAATATAGCAAATGTTGTGAACCTGCCAACTATTGTTGAACAAGCAAAATATACAACCTCTACACCCTATTCGCATGTAGCTAGCGCCGTAGTTGATCGCTCCGCTATCTACTATACAGCCTATGGAGACGCGTTAAATCCAACCTGGATGATCGAACGATTGGATCGTGCAACCAATATCAGTACTCCTTTGCTTGCAGCAGCAAGCATTAACCCGCTCATTTTATTAGGAAGCGATCACGGCTCATTAGTTTGGTTACAATTTGACGGACTTAAACTAAAATCTCATTCTAATCTATCGAAATATGGCTTTCATCCCTATGTAAGCCTCTGGAGCCTGCATTATCTTACCTTACAGCAACAACAACAAATAGTCTCAGGTATCCCCACCGATTCAGAAATACTCCTTCATGGCACATTCGATCAAGATACGGCTCCCAGTTGGGTAACTACTCCTATACAAGGTATCTGGTTTTTGCAAAACTCGCTGCTAGTCGCGATGACTGATAATAAAGGTATTTCCCATCTCCTCAGCTATCAATTCGATCCAGTTGGAAAACCTGTAGAGCAAGAAATAGCAACAACTATCCCTGGCCATATCTTAACCTCACCAACGGCTAACAGCGACGGTACGCAGATTTATTGGTCAGAGGAATGGCTTTCAAGCACAAACGTATTAAATAGCAATATCTGGACCCAGCAGGAGGTTCAAGCTACTCCGCCAACGCGTGGGCTATGGGCGCCTCATACTGTTACTATGAAGCAAGCTTTCACTACAGATGGCATGTCATTCCGTCCGCAGATAGCAAACGATACCTTGTTTATGCTCAGCACTGCCAGTCAGAGCAATTCAGCTCAGCCAACATCCACGCCAGGCGAGCTTGCTACTCCCCAGGCTTCACCTTCACCAAATTCGAACGCTATTGCAAGGACTTTGACAAGCATCTATGCAGCACCACTCGATGCATCGCTACGTGGTTCAATCCTGATGGTGCCACTCGATGCAGCTTCCGATGCCCAGCCAACAGTAATGAATACTACTGGTCTGGCATCTTCCTTACAAGTTGGCACAAGCTTTGCTCTCTGGCAAGGAGACAAAGGCTATGAAATGTTCGATGTTTCACAAAAGTCCGATGTGAGTGTAGGTACAATATTCGATGGTTCCACTTTCCTGGCCGTTAATGGAAGTAGTGCTGTCTGGATGTTGAACAATGCATCGAATACTACAGCCAACACCAATTCATCAATTACGTTGATGGCATTTAACTGGCCAGGAAAGTAATAAGTTAGCACCCCAGGAGTTTCGCGATTAGCATTCGCTGCACCTCACTGGTACCCTCACCAATCTCATTGACTTTTACACTGCGCCAGTAACGTGAAACTGGATACTCGTCCATAAACCCGTTTCCACCATGGATTTGTACTGCCTGATCTGCTGCGCGCTTGGCTGTTTCTGAGGCAAACAGTTTCGCTATCGACGCCTCTCTTGTATAGGGCTTATGCTGCATATGCAACCAGGCAGCCTTATAGTACATTAAGCGCGCTAGCTCTATCTCGGTATCCATATCGGCAAGTTTAAACTGTATAGCCTGAAACTTGCTCAAATGCTTCCCAAATTGCTTGCGCTCCTTAGCATAGTTAAGAGCTTCGTCCAAACATGCCTGGGCCAATCCAACCGAGAGGGCGGCAATAGCCACACGACCAGCATCGAGAATTTGCATAAACTGCTTAAAACCATCTCCACATTGACCCAGAATATTCTCCTTTGGAACCTGGCAATCCTCGAACGTTAAAGGGCGCGTATCCGAAGCCTTCCATCCCATTTTTTTATAAGCATTGCCTATGATATAACCAGGAGTATCCTTTGGAACAATGATATTTGTAATTTCGTTGCGCCCATCATGCCGCTTGCCGGTCACAGCGGTGATAGTGACTCCGCCCGTTATTTCAGTGCCAGCATTGGTGATGAAGTTCTTTGATCCGTTGATTTGCCAGGAGCCATCGCGGAGTACAGCACGGGTCTGCGTACCACCAGAATCAGAACCTGCTTCTGGCTCTGTCAATCCAAAGGCCCATAGCTGCTCGCCCCGTGCCAGAGGCGTTAAATATTGCTCTTTCTGCTCTCTACTCCCAAAGAGATAGAAAGGGCTGGCCCCAAGCGAGGTATGCGCCTCCATAGTGATACCTACTGAGACATCTCCCCTCGAAATTTCTTCGATGGCGATACAGTATGAAAGGAAATCCGCGCCAGCTCCCCCATATTCTTCCGGGAATGGTAATCCCAGCAACCCCAGTTCTCCCATCTTCCTGACAACTTCATAGGGAAATTCACCTGTGCGATCTATCTCTTCTGCTATAGGTTTAATTTCTTGTTCCGCAAAGTCCCGACACGTATTGCGAATTGCCTGCTGCTCCTCATTGAGCGTAAAGTCCATAGTGCTATGCTCTCTTTCTGTGACTTATGTTTGGTATTTATTGTGTGTCCAAATTATTGACAATCCATATTATACGTGTTTTTGGGAAATGGGGAATAGTGAGCCCACATTCCGCTGTTTCAGCCCGAGAGAAAATAGAATTTCTCATAGGGCGGTCCTAAGAGCTGTAAAATGAGGCGATGAAGCGGCTGAAGGCGCAAAACGAGGATCCGAGAAGTCATAGCCGTCTGGACATGGAGCAATTCAATGCCCTCGAAGCATTGAAATACCCAACGCATGGTAGGACGTGCTGTCGGCTTGTGGACTTGATCGGGAATGGTCTGCTGGGTTTCGGCCAACCGAGCGCGTAGTCGGACTTCGGCTAAGCGATAGACGAGCAGGCAGAGGACCATGATGAAACTGAGTGCCATAATGCGCTCGGGTTTCTTGACAAAGACGGAGGATGCCAGAAAGAGTGGGTCTTTGAGAAAGCGAAAGCCGCGCTCGGCACCGCCTTGGCCTTTGTAGGTCGCAATCAGTTGCTGGTCGGAGAGAACCGGTGGCTCAAGGACGTTTGTGCCCACGATCCAGCAGGCGTTGCGGAAGGTTTCCTGCGCGACTCGTTCCTGATTGACGGTGATGGTTGCCACAATCTGCCACTGCTGGCTCGCCGGATTGGCATCTTTGCGCGGACGTCCCTTGCCCGCATACTGCGGATACGCCACCAACTCACGGCGAACGTCGAGCCATACGGGAGTCCCTTTCAGTTCCCGCTCTGCCGTAACGCGAGCGTCAGCTTCACAGGCAAAGCGTCGGTTCCCTAGATGCCAGCACACCTGTTCCCATTTCGTCTGGGCTTTGCTTACCTGCCGTTGGAGGGTCTGCTGGGCACGCTGGAGCGAGGCCTGGGTGTAGACAACGACCCACCGTTCGCGGCCCTGCGGCAGCTCCAGTTCTCGGCTGAACCAGTGAACAGTGCCGTCCTCTGACTGCTGCCAGCTCTCGCTCCCTTCCTGGATGAGTACTTTGGCCTCGGTCATCGTCTCCGATACGCGACTGACCCACTTGACACTGGCCTGGTTCAAGAGCTGCATATTGCTCTCACTGTAGATCCCATTATCGGCCACATACACACTAGCTTCTTCCTCGGCTTCCCGCAGCTGGGTCTGGATGGCGGTGATCGCCGAGAGCAGGCTGACCTTATCACTGCTGTTGCCGTCCAGGGGCTGCAGGAAAAGTGGCACGTCGCCATCGTGCGTCGTTGCCAGTGCGAGCATCCACTGCTTGAGATCGGCACGATGATCACGCGAATAGCCATAGGTGATAGCGATCACTGCCTCTCCTGCCGCTTTCTCGGCCTGCCCGTACTCTCCACTCACCGAGAAGGAGGTCGTATCCACATGCACCTGCTCGGCTTTGATGCCAAAGAGCCGCCGGGCGCCCGTCGCGATCCCGGCAAACAGCTTTGTCAGATCGTGGGCGTACAACCAATCCAGGGTGCGCCCCAAGCAATCATCATTGAGCATCTCGGCGGTGATTCCTGGTTCCAGCAAGTGTTCGAGCGGCTTGTTCGCAAAGAACTGCGGGACTAAATACAATTGCCGATTACTAAAGCCTAACCCATTCAACACCATCGCTACCGTCGCCGTTCCCACGCTCACCTGTTGGCGACTTTCCGGTTCTTGGGCATCTAACCAGGCTGCTAGACCGATCTCGTGGCATACTCCTGCCACGATTCCCAAGTGATCTAACCGTTCATTGACGTATTCTTCTGATCCCTCCATCGTGAGTCCCCCTTCTTGGTGGACTCTACTCTACCAATTTTCGCAAATCCTGTCAATCAAACTGCGGAATGTGGGTGAGAGGAAGATTTTTCAACATATATCTCATTTGTACAAACACAGAATTCATCGCCTGAGCCTTTTTCTACGCTATAAAAGCAGGCTCGACTCTTCTGGAATCTAAACATATTTGTCCGAGATTCTCGATATGCCGATTCTGTTGCCAAACGTTGAGGTATAATAGAATTGTGTGCAATCTGATAGTCACAGAAAAACAAGTGGCTCAGGTGAACAGCTATTGAGTATCCTATGTGAGGAGGTGTGGCATGGATGAACTTCCAACGGGAACCGTCACCTTGCTCTTCACCGATATCGAGGGATCGACGCGCCTGCTCCAGCTACTGGGTGATCGCTACGCCGACGTGCTAGAAGTGAGCCGGCGCCTTTTGCGCACAGCGTTCCATCAGTATCATGGCCACGAGGTAGATACGCAAGGTGATGCTTTCTTCGTAGCATTTGCACGGGCGAGCGATGCTCTCTCAGCAGCGGTAGCTGCTCAACAATTCCTGGCCTCGCAAGTGTGGCCTGAAGGGATAGCCGTGCAGGTGCGCATGGGTCTACATACCGGTGAGCCACAACTGACCGCCGAAGGCTATGTGGGCCTCGATGTGCACCACGCCGCTCGCATCATGAGCTCTGGGCACGGCGGCCAAATCCTACTCTCCCAGACGACTCGCGACCTGGTAGAACATGAGCTGTCAGACGCGGTGAGCCTCCGCGACCTGGGAGTCCATCGTCTCAAGGACTTAGAGCATCCCAGCCACCTCTACCAACTTGTCACCCCTGGCTTCCTTGCCGATTTTCCTCACCTTAAGACACTCGATCTCCACACCCATAACCTACCCGTCCAATTCACGTCACTCATTGGACGCGAGCGGGAGGTAGCGGCACTGGAGCTTTTGCTGCAACGCGAAAATGTGCGTTTGCTCACACTCACAGGACCTGGCGGTATCGGTAAAACACGCCTGGGATTGCAAGTAGCCGCCGAACTCATCGGGGAGTACAGCGATGGAGTGTTTTTCGTAAACCTGGCACCCATTCGCGATCCAGCGTTCGTCGTGCCCACCATCGCTCAGACACTCACCATACGAGAAAACGGAGCACAGCCGCTCTTCGAACTCCTGAAAGCCGCGCTCCGCGACAAACAAATCCTCCTGCTCCTGGACAATTTCGAGCACGTGGTTAGTGCCGCCATCTCTCTGCCGGAGCTGCTTGCTGCCTGTCCAAGACTCAAGATCGTGGTCACCAGTCGGATGGCGCTGCATGTGCAAGCAGAGCAAGCATTCGCTGTTTCTCCACTGACGTTGCCCGATCCCAGGCATGTGCCTACCAGTATGGCGCTTTCACAGTATGAGGCTGTGGCGCTCTTCATCGTGCGCGTTCAGGCAATCCTTCCCGATTTTCAGGTCACCACTGCCAATGCACCGACCATCGCAGAGATCTGTGTACGTCTGGACGGATTACCACTGGCAATCGAGTTGGCAGCAGCACGGATGAAGCTCTTTTCCCCGCAAGCGTTGTTGGCACGGCTAGGTCAGCGCTTACAGGTACTCACTGGGGGAGCGCACGATCTTCCGGAGCGCCAACGCACGCTGCGCAATACGATTGCATGGAGTTATCATCTTTTAGATGAATCCGAGCAGCGTCTCTTTCGGGAGATTGCCATCTTCGTCGGCGGTTGCACGCTCGACGCCATAGAAGCAGTCTGCGCTGAGCTTGGGGATGCACTCCCATCGGTATTGGACGGGGTTGAGTCTCTCATCGAGAAAAACCTGTTGCAGCAAACGTCTCAGGAGGAAGAGGAGCCTCGTCTCAGGATGCTGGAGACAATCCGTGAGTATGCACTAGTGGTACTTGGCGAACATGGAGAAATGGAAACGACGCGGGCTGCTCATGTGGCGTATTATCTGCGTCTTGCGGAGGAAGCAGATAGATGGCTATGGGGTCCCCAACTGTTCACCTGGTTGGAGCGCTTGGAGCGGGAACATGATAATCTGCGAACTGCTCTCTCCTGGTCACTTGAGCAAGGGTCGGATGAGGATGCTGAGCGCCGCAAAGACCTGGCATTACGATTTGGAGGGGCGCTGCATCGATTCTGGTTCTCACACGGCCACTATAGTGAGGGATGCAGCTTTCTGGAACGGGCATTAGCAGCAAGCGAAGACATTGCCACAGCTGAACGGGCGAAGGTGCTTGTTGTTGCTGCAGATCTGTTATTCGCTGCTGCTAGTAATCAGGAGGATTTACGACGGGGAGAGAAGGTGGCAGAGGAAGCTCTGGTGCTCTATCGAGCAATAGGAGATGAGGTGGGTATCGCACATGCGCTCGGCCAACTTGGACGTTTCGCTCTGTTCAGAAATGAGTATGTGAGAGCAGGTTCGTTGTTGGATGAGAGTGTGGTGCTCTTAGAAAATCTGGGCAATCAGTGGTATCTTGCATGGTCGCTTTACGAACTTGCGAATGCAGAAGTTGCTCTCGGAGAGTACGTAAAGGCACAGATCCATTTCGAAGAAGCCCATGCATTCTGGAGAGCGCAAGGTGATAAGGAGTGCAGTGCTATTGTGCTCGCCAGTTTAGCAACTTTCCTGTATTATCTCCAGGGTGACCTTATAAAAGCGCGCTCAATCAACGACGAAGCACTCATGCTCTTAAGAGAACTGGGTAGCAAGCAGGTTGTAGAAGTGCTCGGGCTCTCAGCGGAGATCGCGCTTAGTCAGGGAGACACTTCTTCAGCGAGCCGGATTGCAGAGGAACTCTCAACGCTTACAAGAGAGATGGGCCATAAGTTTATTTTGGCATATGCCCTCTCCATTTTGGCTCGTGTGGAGTTGCGCATAGGAGACTACGACAGGGCACGTCTCCGTTATGATGAGATTCTCACACTTTCCAGAGAGATAGATCACAATTTCGAAATCACCCCCTACTTGGAACAATTAGCGGAAGTGGTTGCCGCGCAGGGGGAACTCGCATGGGCAGCAAGGCTATGGGGGGCAGTTGATGCCTTGCGTGAGACATTCGATGCGCCTTTGAGGTCATTCAACCGTAGAGATAACGAGCGCGCAGTCGCAGCTACACGCGCTCAACTCGGCGTACAAGCATTTAACACAGCGTGGGCCGAAGGACGTGGCATGACATTAGAGCAAGTGCTCACCGCACCAGGGAGAACAGAGGTTTCTACTATACTCTCCACACAACAAGCACCAAAGACCATTCCGAAGCAAGCTACTTATCCTGATGGGCTGACCACTCGAGAAGTGGAGGTGTTGCACCTCGTGGCACAGGGGCTGAGCAACGCAGAAATTGCCGAGCAGCTCGTTATTAGCCTGTTAACCGTCAAGGCCCACATGCGCTCACTTTACAACAAACTGGGCATCAGCTCCCGCAGCGCTGCCACCCGTTATGCCATCGAGCATCATCTGATGTGAGAAGAGCATCTGCCCTTGTTCTACTTCTACTAGCGCAACATCAGATGCAGAAAATTATCAAGTTAACACATATCTTTCTAGTTCCAAAGAACTAGAAATCTGCTCAATCTTCCTCGTTGCATAACAAAATTAAATACCTCTTCAGATCGATGTTTTCCCACTTGCAGTCGCGTACAATCACGGGTAGTGAAGCTTCATCCTGACAGTTCAAACGATGTCTCATACTCAGCAAGGAAAGGAAAACACTATGAAAAAACGCTTGATCGTCACCTTCGCGATGTGTGTCCTCTCCCTGTCAGCGTGCAGCTCGCTTGCGGAATCCAGTACGTCTTCGAGCTCTTCTGCTTCTCATTCCACGACGCCGATCGCCACTGCAAGCACGCAAAGCACCTGCCAGGTCTTACATAACCGTCAGACCCAATTCAGTCAAGAGTATCATGCAGCAAGCATTCAGCTTGCCTCGGCTCAGGCTGATGGATACTCGCAACATACAGCCGAAGCTGAAAAGATACTCATGAGGCTACATCAATCCATCGTCCAGATGCAAGCGCAGATCAAAGTTTGCTAACACGCATGTAAGCTACGCAATAGCCAGTACAATCGTCCCCTTCAACGAGCCAGTCGGGATCAAGGCAAGCTCTCGCTTTGATCCCGATGGCCCAGTCTCTTTTTTGTGAGTCTTCATGAGCAAAGTGTAAGAAATCAGGAAAATCGTATCAAGTTAACTATTGGTATAGAACTTGATCTCCTAGAAGGGGTTACAATCAGAAATAATCTGATCCCGCAATCCAGCTCTGTTTGTTGGGAAAGAGTACATCGAGAATAGGGATGAGTTCATAGGGAAGATGCTGACCCGCTTGTATGGCTGCCCAGGTAACAGGGCGAAAACCAAACACAAGTTGCGTGAAGATTTGTTGGCTGAATCTCATCTCTTGCTCTTCGTCAGCGAGATGATCTAACAGCCGCACACACGACGGTGAGAATTCAAGGGTGCACCTCTCCTCATCAACGACGAGCGCTAACACTCCCGTCCATTCAATGTGCTGCTTTTGCCAGCGATCTTGCCAGAGAGGCAGGAGCGACTGGACGAGTGTTGAAAAAGAAACCATGCGAGCCATCCAGCCGCCATCAGGATAGGTATCTAATTCGCTGCGCATGGGCAGATGATCGGCCAGGAGATAATACGTTGCATCGGTCAACGGAAGGGGCCAGTATATTTCAGCTTGCGACCCACGTTTTCCTGCAAGTAAAGTATTCTGGTAGTGCAATAGAGCCTGAATAGCAGGCCAGGTGTTTGCCGCAACCTCATACGCATTATACTGTCCTCTACTCGTTGACAGAAGTACGTACCCCTCAGATTTGCCTTCTTGATTAAAGGCTACCAGGGGAATATGGTCCTCAAACCAGTTCTTGAGGTAATGAACCTGGCGCGCTACTGTGCGAGTAGGGGCAAACGTACACATCGAGGTACCATAATGCTCTGCATACAAAGCAAGTAGAATATCAGCATCAGAGAGTTCAGCGACACGCACAACACTTTTTTCAGGGGGTCGGTCAGGAATGAGCGACCATCCGACAGCATGTTGCGGCATATCTTCGATCACATCAATGAAACCATGCTGCTGATAGTAATCAGGAATGCCATGCAAGAGGAGAAAGCTATACTGCCGATTCTGGGCATAAGCGAAGGCATCTTGCATGAGTGCCGTTGCTATTCCCTTGTGGCGATAATCCTGATCTGTCACTACTCCACCAATACATCCGACACGTAGCCTGCTCGACTCAACACACAACAAGCGTTCTTGTATGCGATAACTCCCCACGTAGACCTTCCCATAAAAAGCGCTCCGCAATTGTATCATTTGAAAATCGGGATCATTTTCAATGAATCGGCGACGGCGAGATGCAACCAGAACGGTGTCCTCATCGGGGCGAAATGTCTCTGCGTTCAATCGAAAATAGTGCTCGATTTCCTCAGCAGTTTGGGGTGAACGTATGACGAAATCAGGAGATGCGGTAAGATTCTTCATCTATGAAACGCCTTTCATTGAATTTCGCACGCAGATTACTCGCTCGTTTTTACGCAGCACAGTATCCTACTGTTGTGAAGCGGCTGATCCTCGTCGATGGTGGGCAGATTACCCCTCTTCCAGCACCGTTATGTAACCTCATCAACGCACCTGTTTAATTGAATTTTAACATACTTGTGAACATTTTGTGATAGTGTGACACGGTTTTGTGATCTTTTTGTGTTCATCGGACTGCATACTCTTACTAAACCTCTCCCAGAGGATGATATTTTCGATCAAGGAGAAAAGGCAATGTCTCAGCTACCAGGAACAACTACCCTCTATAAGAAGGAACAACATCGAGCATTCTTCGCGCACATGCCCATAAAACTCATGATCGGCATGCTCATGTGTGTAACGTTCTTTTCATTCGTCTACTACTACTTTGCCTTTGAAGCCGAACTTGGACACCGGGCAACGGCTCAGACTGCGTACGCAGCAGAGATCAAGAACCATGTTCAGGCACATCTGAATATTGTCCTCAATCAACCTGGCTACCACAAGAACTGGCCGGCCTATTCCCCCAGCACACTCGTAGTGCCTGCCTACAGCCTAGTCACAATCACCATTCGGAACTACGATCTGGGTGATACTCCCCTGCCAAAGGGATCCCCTTTCGCCTCAGTCCAGGGCACTCTGGGCGGAGTCGCCTACGTGAATGGGCATGTCTACTCGACTTTGGCGCTGGAGAAAGTAGCCCACACCTTCACCATGCCGCAGCTTAATCTCAACGTGCCCGTGCCGGGGGATACCATGCCAGGCAAGCCTTACGTTGAAGTGAGCTTCACATTTCGCACCGGCGCGGCTGGCTCCTACTACTTCCGGTGTATGGATCCATGTGGGATAGGTTCAAATGGATGGGAAGGCCCTATGTTGACCAAGGGATACATGCTGGGAACCATGACCGTTCAGTGATGAAGAGAACGTGTGGTGCATAGCTCGTGCTGCCATAAGGTGAGGCATACGTGCTGGCGAAAGATCTCATGTCCTGGAAGCGATGCCTGCCTGCCCAGAAGGAAAAAGTAAGATGGTTCTTCAAAAGGTGATCTCTATGCGGAGATCACGAGCTTCTCTTGCACTGGCATTGTGCATTCTCAGTTCCGTACTCATGTGCTTGAGCGGTTGTGGTACACCCGGTGCCAGTGCGAGTAAGAGCGCAGTAACAATCCCTCTTGTTCAAACTCCATCCCTGCGAAAGGTGCAGGTACACCTTGCCCCAGTACCCACCATCACCACCGACGAGCGCGTTGCACAGAAGCATCTCTACGCAGTTTCGACATCCAACGTCGGCCTGATGCAGCCAGCAGTGGATGGAAAGGGCAATGTCTGGGTCGGTGAGATGAATGCGAACCGACTCGATTGCCTCAATTCGCAGAGTGGAGTTGTGACCAGATGGACTCCCCCAGGGGCGCAGTATGGTATCATGAACACGATCCTTGATACCCAAGGGAACGTTTGGTTCGCCGAACAGAACGCGAATTACATCGTGCGCTTTGATCCCAGGCAGCAGGCATTTCATATCTTCCCTCTGGGTAGCTGGAAGGGGAGTCCTCTGGGGCCGCAAGACCTGCACTTCGATAGCAAGGGGTTGCTCTGGTTCGCAGGGGCATCAGGCGGGGCGATTGGTCAGCTTGATCCCAAAACCGGTGCGGTCCTCCTCTGGCCTCTCCTTTCACCTCCGTCTAGCGTCACTACGACGCCCGCTGGGCGTGTCTGGATTGGTGTTGACGGAGCGATTGAAGTCCTTGACCCAACTTCAAACCAGATCACCTCCTATGCTCTGCCAGATCCTCAGGTCCAGGTCTTCTCAATGGAGACCGATATGGAGGGACGTCTCTGGTTTACCGAGGTGTTACCCGGCAAGCTCGGCATGCTTGACCCACAGACAGACACTTTAGCCGAACTGCCCATGCCAACTGTCTCCGGGAACGCTCCTGCGCTGTACGAACTCGTTTTAGACCGTCAAGGTCTGGTCTGGTTTGTGAATGTTGACGCTAATGCGTTGGTACGCTACGCACCAGGAGAGCAGACCTTGACGTTCTACCAACTCTCCATGCCGGGCAGCGCTCCATTCGGTCTCACGCTCGACCCTGCCGGCAAACTATGGTTTACTGTCGGAGGGGCACCTGCCAACTATGTTGGGGAGATGGCTCCCTAGATGTTCAGTTGTATCAATGATTGGTTCCTCTAACCATCAGAAAACCGCGTTCTAATGAACCAAGTATTTTTGTTAGGAACACACTTCTCGCGGAACCTGTTCGAGGCGCTCGATGTCCTCCAGGATCTGTCGCGGCACAGCCTGTGATGACATGCCTCTCTCTCCCCTTTCTCTCTGCTCAGAGCCATGGATGCGGACCAATGGCCTCATCGTGACCTATGTGCCCATCCTGTCATGCATGGGCAAACGGCCGTCGTGTCTCTCATTTCTGTACAGCACGTTTAACATCCAACCTGTTAGGCTGTTTGCACATTCGCCACATCCTCCAGCCCCAGTTCTTTAATGGCCTGCTCGCGCAACACAAACTTCTGCACCTTGCCACTGCCTGTTAGAGGATAGGACTCTACAAATCGGAAGTAGCGCGGGATCTTCTGGTGGCTGATCCGGTCCTTGCAATAGTCACGTAGTTCCTGTTCGCTGAGATGCACACCTGCTTTGGGAATGACGACCGCTAAAAGTTCTTCGCCATAGAAGGTGTCGGGCACGCCCACTACCTGCACGTCGGCCACCTTGGGATGGCGGATCAGAAACTCCTCAATCTCGGTCGGGAAGAGGTTTTCGCCACCGCGAATGACCATGTCCTTGAGCCGGCCTACGATATTGACATAACCCTGGGAATCCATCGTCGCCAGGTCACCTGTATGCAGCCACCCCTCCCTGTCAATGGTCTCGGCAGTCTTCTCTGGCATCTTATAGTAGCCAGTCATGACCTGGTATCCCCGGCAGCACAACTCGCCGCGCTCCCCACAGGGCACTATTTCACCAGTAGCAGGATGGATAATCTTGACCTCGGTATGGGGCAGCGGTATGCCCACTGTGGCGGCTTTCCGTTCAAACGGATCATCTGGCAGCGTAAACGTAATGGTCGGGCTGGTTTCGGTCTGCCCAAAGACGATGGCCACGTCCGCCCCGATGCGCTCTTTGACCTGCTCCATCAGGGCCAAGGGGACCGGAGAGCCCCCACATACCACCTGCTTGAGCGAGGTGAGATCATAGCTCCCAAAGTCGGGGTGCTGCAGGATGGCAAGGAGCATCGTTGGGACGCCTCCATAGAAAGTGCAGTTTTCCTGACTGAGGATCTGTATGGCTTTCAATGGATCAAAGGCGAGTAGAGGATGCAGAGTTGAGCCAGCAGACAGGTGACCCAGGGCTGCCAAGACACATCCTCCCGTGTGAAAGAACGGGAGGGGATTACATTGCCGATCGCTTTGACGAAGCCCCCAACGATGTGCAGTGAGCATCGCATTATTAAGAATGCCATAATGGTGCAGGACAGCTCCTTTGGGAAAGCCGGTGGTGCCGGAGGTGTATTGAATTTGGGCGGGATCCCTTGGCTGGACCGAGGCTTGCCGAGCATCTCGCTCCTTCTCGCTGACCTGCGTGCCACCCGCCACCACTTCACGGAAGAGCGTCGGTCGCCAGCCATCTTGCTCTACCATGTCAGTGGGAGGGGCACTCAGCAGGCAGACATAGCGCAGCAGAGGTAAACGCTCTCCCATTACTGCCCCATGCTGGCTTCCGGGGTTCGTCATGGAGCGCACCGTGGCCAGGCAGTCATGATCGCGTATCTTCGCCATGAAGAAGAGCGCTTGCACATCTCCCTGCTTGAGGATGTATTCCACTTCGTACGCACGCAGCAGCGGATTCACCGTCACCAGCACCAGGCCCGCCTTGGCTGCAGCCATCTCTAAGAGCAGCCATTCCGGGAGATTCGCTGCCCAGACTGCGATGTGGTCCCCTTTATTCAGCCCCAATGCCATCAGGCCTCGTGCAACCGCATTGGCGCGGTCACGATACTCCTGATAGGTCCAGCGAATGTTGAGCGCATCGCCGAATTCAGGGTAACACGAATAGACCACAGCTTCTTGCTCAGGAAGCTCAGTAGCTCGACGATCCAAAAGATCGCCAATTGTTGTATCGAGGAGTGCTATCCCCTCGCTTTCGGCTTGCCAGTAGGAAAGGCCATCTGCAGTGATACCCATCGCTCTTCTCCTTCAGAAGGAATAATGTATTTCTTCACATAGAGTACTGGTCCGATGATGAGAAAACATCCGTAGAATCACGTGTTTTCACTACCTGTCTTGAGATGTTCAAAAAAGATACATGCGAGGATTATCTATAGAAATACCGGGGACATTTTGTTAGTAAAATTAGCTGGGCTTACTGCCAATAGAAGAAGTTCCGAGAACTTCCAGACAAACTGTATAGGTGTTACAGTATTTGATGTTCTACGGCGTAGCGAGTCGCGGCACTGCGCGATGAAACCCCAATCTTCCCATAGATCGAGGTCAGGTGCGTGTTGACCGTTCGGGTGCTGATCACGAGTTGTTCGGCCACTTGCGCATCTGTGAGTCCCTTAGCAACCAGGCTTAGGACCTCCATCTCACGTGTTGTCAGGCCAGCAGGAGCGGAGGGATGACGTGCGGGAGCGATCGGAGCGAGCCCCGGCACCGCCTGAGCTAGCTGCGGATCTTGTGGCGCGAAGGCCTGATGTGAGGCGAGTGCCTGTGCGGGCGTCATCGTACGTCCCCTTGCCAGAGCCTCTTCGAAGGCTGACTCGCCCAATTGGCTGCGAACTACCGTCAGCATGCGCTTATAGAGAGCTTCCGGAATGGAAACACTGCTGGACTCTCGTAGAGGTTCGGCTGCTCCCCAGAGTTCGGCGGCCCAGCCAGACAATCCCTGCGCAGCGGCCACGCAGCCCAGCCCTTTCAGTCCAGAGGCGATGAAGCTTGTGTACCCAACTTCGAGGGCGGTAGCGAGGCCCTCGTCATACCACTTGCGAGCAGCCCCAAACTCCCCTCGTAAGGACGACAGACCTGCCAGGAGCAAACGTGACCTTGCCACGTTGCGTCGATCTCCAACCTCGGAAGCCAACCGAGCACTTTCTGTCAGGAATGCCTCCGCTTGGCTGATTTCCCCATTCCGGAAAGACAGTTGCCCCAGCAAGTTGAGGACCAAGGCGATCCCCCAGGTATTGCCGAGTGCCTGATAGATGGTCAGAGCCTCTTTCATCAGCGTGCGGGCGCGGGCAGCATGGCCCCCGCTCAACTCGGCTTGGGCGAGGCCGACCAGAATCATGCTCATCACCAACTTCTCACCCAGGGCTCTGCACTCAATCAGAGCTTCCTCCAACCAAACAATCACCCTCGGAACGTCTTGCTGGTACAATGCCAAGCGACCTAGGCTTAGGAGCCCAATGACGAGGTTATGGCGATCCCCGAGTGTGCGGGCCTTGGTCAGAGCCTCCTCCAAACACACCTGCGCTGCTGCATAGTCGCGACTGTCTAACATCATGACCGTTCCTCGCATTATCATGGCTCGGTTCATATACAATTGGTCCCCCTGCTCCAAAGCGAGCGCCAGGGCTTCTTCGGCGATCTGCGCTAACCTGGGTGCGTCGCTCTGAACCCATAGGATCGATGCGAGAACAGAGAGCGCCTTGAGACGAAAGGGGGGAGCGATCGCCTGAGAGTGTGACAGAAGTTCCTCCAGCACGTCTCGCCCTTCGCGTAGATACCCCCGTCCGGCCCAGAACCACCGCAAAGCACTCGCTAGACGCAGGGCGAGCTCCATCTCCTCCTCTCCCCCTATTATAGTTGCTTGAAGGATGATCCGCAGGTTGTCCAGGTCCCGTTCCAGCCGATCGAGCCACAGCTGTTGTTCGGGACCAAGGAGATGTGGCTCGGCTTGCTCCGCAAACTCCAGGAAGTAGTGCGCGTGCGCTCGCCGTGCGGCTTCCAGTTCACCTTGCCGCTCGAGGCATTCCAGC
>Ga0116218_1000561_pt1 | contig 25681 bp, 23 predicted proteins | sample Sb_taG_2_FD_88966 | JGI IMG/M metagenome (GOLD analysis project Ga0116218, IMG submission 88966) | Peat soil microbial communities from Weissenstadt, Germany - Sb_50d_5_LS metaG | ecosystem: Environmental > Terrestrial > Soil > Wetlands > Peat | place: Germany: Weissenstadt | collected 2010-09-21 | reverse complement strand
CCGAAAGAATCGATTCCAAAAAAGTAGCCCGCTTGTTCCTCGCGTCGATGCTCCACGATCGGGACCCAGTTCCATGGATAGGTGTTGACCGCCACCCAGGCGTCCACTGTGACACCTGCAGTCGTTGGTGGGACGCCCTTGTAACTGCGAGTGATGATTGTGGACTCCCCGTCAAATCGCAGGCCATTTCCGGAGACACCACTCACCCAGTGGAACAATCCGCCGATGGCATCATCCGTGCCGCTGACCGAATCATGGGCTACCCGTCCGCTGGTCTCATTGAAAGACCATTCTGCCACCGGACTGTTGGTTTGTGCGGAGATGTAGGTTGGAATAAAGATCAAAAGCGGAACTGTTATCCGCACTATTAGTTTCATGGTCGACCTTTCACGGTTGCTCATTCCGGAGGCACTCGGAATTGGGGGCGACGCGCGCTCAGATCCGGATGGAATAGACCTTGATTGGGTTTGTTTCAAGAATGGCATGCTGTTCATCACCGGAAAGACGGCTAACGTAATCAGCCTCCAAGTTAATCACCGAAGCATAGTCTCCCGCCAAAGTGCATACGGGCCAATCCGAGCCGATCATTAGTCGAGCAGGGCCAAATGCGTCAAGCACAACATCGAGATACGGTTCGAGATCCTGGGCTGTCCATGAATTCCAGTCCGCCTCGGTTATGAGCCCAGAAATCTTGCAAACAACATTGGCAAAGCCTGCCAGTCGTTTGAGGTCACGGGCCCAAGGCTCGATTTCCCTGGCTCTAACGGGAGGTTTCGCAATATGGTCCAGCACGAACAATTGGTCTGGAAATCGTTTCACTACATCGCACGCGATGGGAAGATGCCGAGGGAAAAGAAGGAGGTCGTAAGTTAGCCCGAATCGCTTCAACTGACTCAACCCACTAAGAAAGCCCTTTCGTAACATGAACTCGTCATCCGGTTCGTCGTGGACGACGTGTCTGACACCGCGGAATTTCGGGTGTTGAGTAAGCAGCTCAAGCTGCTCAACCGCGCGTGCGCTACAGAGATCAACCCAACCCACCACTGCGCGAATGAAAGGATACTCGTCCGCGAGTTGCAGAAGCCAAGTACTCTCTTCGAAACATTGCCGGGCCTGTACTGCAACCGTGGCACTGACACCAGCATCGTTGATGAGTGGCAACAAGTCGACCGGCAGGTGATCCTTACGGAGCTTGTCCATGCCAGCGGCCATCCATACGTAATCTCGATCGTTATACTTCCAGAAATGCTGGTGGGTATCGATTTTCATCGTAGCCCCAAGTCCCGACCCCGCTAGGCGGTCTGCCTTTCCGAAAAGAATCCGCGTAAGACGAAAGGTTCCGAAGTTGCGTTTATGTTTCTCAGCGACGCTTGACCTCAGGCTCAGCGGAAGATGTAGTACAGAACAGCGACCACCAATGCGAGGACCGTTGCGATTAAGCGTGGGTCCCGCACGCCTTTGAACGGTTCCTGAGTGACGGCGGCCAAGGGGTGGTCCCAGGTCAGGCCATCTACCGATTCGGGCGCAGGTGCCGGCGTGAGGAGGGTGACCACAACATAGATGACGCTACAGATACAGAACATCCACCAGGCTTGCATCATGAAAGGTATGCCCCAGCGATGAGTAACTATCTTCTCCACGCCGAACGCCGGAAGATCCAAGATGAACGCCGTCGCTCCCATTGCAAAGCCGGAAATCAGCGTGTACAGCGAAGCCTGCTTGGTGCCTCGGCGCCACAGCACGCCCCAGAGAAACACGACCGTGATCGGCGGCGCCAAGTCAGCTGCAATGGCATTAATCGCTTCGAAGATGCTCGAATATCGTCCACCTTGAGTTGACCAGGCCATAGCCAGCAGCATGACGACAACTGAACTGACACGGCCAATTGTCACCTGGGCACGGTCGGATGTGCTGGGTCGCAGCCGTGCCACTATATCAACCGCCACAAGGGTTCCAATGCTGTTGAGAGCGGCTGCAACTGCGCTCATTAAGGCCGCTAGAACTGCTGCGGTGATCAGCCCCCGTACTCCTGTCGGAATCAATTGCTCAATGAGCACTGGTAGTGTTTGGTTGCTCTCGCTCCCAATGATGTCGTGAAACAGTACATATGCAATGACGCCAGGCAGCACGAGCAGAAATACAGGCAGAATCTTGAGAAACCCGGCAAAGAGGGGACCCAATTGAGCATCTTCTGAGCTGCGCGCCCCTAACACTCTTTGAACAATAGTTTGGTCTGTGCACCAATACCATATCCCGAGAATCGGGTATCCAAGCAGCACGGCATACCAACTCAGACCTGCGGAGTCGTGCGTGTGTAGCATCGACAGTTGTTCCGGCTTCGTGGCGGCCCTAAACTGTTCCACTGAATGGATCCCGTGCCCAGGCAGTGCCGCCAGAGAGAACGCTAAAATCAACAACGCCCCCAGTATCAGGATCACAGTATTGACGGTCTCAGTGATGACTACGGCTCGCAGACCGCCAAGCACGGTGTAGATTCCGACGACTGTGGAGATGATCACGATCGATGTAACTACATTGATGCCAAAGAAGCGGTGGAAAACTGCTGCACCGGCGTACAAGCTCATCCCAATGTGGATAAATAAGGCTGCGACAATTGCCATGAAAGCTAAGAATGAGCGCGACGCGGGACTGTATCGGCGCTCCAGAAATTCCGGCAAAGTTGCTATGCGGGTTCGAAAATAGAATGGAGCGAACACGAGCGATAAGAGGATAAGCGTGTACGATGCCATCCATTCGAAGTTCCCCCAAACGAGGCCTTCGTTGTAGCCAGACGCAGTAAGCCCAACCAGGTGGATGGTTGAAATATTGGATGCAAAGAGCGCCGCACCGACAAATGGCCAGGACAGTGATCGGCCGGCAAGAAAGAAAACGTTGCCCGTTATTTTGATTCGCCGGACTGACAATAGACCAACGGTCAAAATGCCGAACATGTACGCCAAAATAATCGCTACGTCGAGAGCTGGAATTGTAAGAGTAGGCTGCATCGCAGAGCTCATTCAATAAATCCAAACACGAGCAATTGATCGTTGGCTGACCAAGACGATTGATGTCCACGCGTGATAGTTCGCGACGTTTGGATGGGCCAATGCGAGGGCGAACTCTACCACTCATGAATTCCTAATGTCAAGGATTTCTGGACAAGGTCATATATGTTTGACCCTTTGTATTGGTGGTCTCCCGAAAACCATCAAGATGCGACTTCTCGGCACGACTGAGACGGCTTGACCGATGATGGATCGTGTTTTACAATTCGCCACGGCGTATGGTTGGACCAATACAAACTCTCCGATTAGGCGTGGTGCGAGGAATCCTCTTATGAGAAGAATTCTACTGAATGCTCCGGGCGAGTTTGTCGACGTCATAGTTCCACGCCCGGTGCCTTCCAGTGGGCAGGCCTTGATCCGAGTTCATCGAGTCGGGGTTTGTGGAAGCGATTTTCATGCTCTTGCGGGAAGGCACCCAATCTATACGTACCCACGTGTGCTGGGTCACGAACTTGCCGGCGAAATAGTGGAAGTGCCCGAGAACGCACGAGGACTCCGCCCGGGTGATAGATGCGCCATCGAACCGTACATCAGCTGCGGCCACTGCCGCACTTGCAAAATGGGAAGAACGAACTGCTGCGAGCAGCTTCGCCTGCTCGGTGTACATGTCGACGGAGGCATGCAGGGATTCTTGGGCGTCGCGATCGAGCTATTGCACAAATCGGATTCGCTGTCGCTTGATCAACTCGCGCTTGTCGAGACGTTGGGAATTGGTGCTCATGCCGTTAGGAGAAGCCAGTTGCGGGCAGGTGAAGAGGTACTAGTCGTTGGGGCCGGCCCCATCGGACTAGCGGTGAGTCAGTTCGCCAATGCCATTGGCGCGAAAGTGGCAATCATAGAGATCAACGATTGGCGCAGGCGCTTTGCACAAGAACTGGGTGTAGAAACCCTATCTACTCCGGATGGAAGATTGGCTGACGTAGTATTCGATGCGACGGGTAGTGCCACCTGCATGGCCGATGGGTTGAACTATGTTGCTCCGGGAGGGCGGCTTGTGTTCGTGGGCTTAACGCGTGATCCAGTGCGAATAGATGATGCGCTGCTACATCGGCGTGAAATCACAATTCATGCGAGCCGAAACAGTTGTGGACAGTTTCCATCTATTATCCGCATGCTTGAAGACAAACAGATCGATACCGAGCCTTGGATTACTGATCGACTCACCCTTGACGAAGTGCCTGCGCGGTTCAAAGACCTCTCCGAAAAAGTTGGAATGATGAAAGCGGTTGTGGAAGTACGAGAGAGCGATGGATAGATGCTGCCGGGTTCGAGTTTCAGTATTGCACTCGCGGGTGTGCGGACACCTCAGTACTCGGTGCCCAGAATCGAGTGTTGCGAAGCAGATGCGTTGCGGTTGTTAGCATGGTTGTGAACAGCTGCTCGCACCTCTTCAGCGCGTGACACGTGGTTGCGCAGTTATCCAATGCAAGATTGAGCTTCCTGTGGAATACAGCAATCTTGGACGCACCGGGATGAGGGTCTCCCGGCTGAGCTTCGGGGCTTCGTCTCTTGGCGGTGTTTTCCGTTCTGTCGATGAAAGTGAAGCTATCAAGGCCGTCCACGTGGCGCTCGAATGTGGAATTAATTACTTCGACGTGGCACCGGCGTATGCAGGCACAGTCTCTGAGACTGTTCTGGGGAAAGCATTGGGTGGCGTCCGACGTGATCAGTATTATCTCTCGACGAAAGTGGGCAAGTATACCAAGCCTGGCTCTTACGGCGAGGACACACTCGACTACTCACGGAATCGAATTCGCAAATCGATTGACGAGAGCGCTGAACGCTTGGGCACTGACTATTTCGATCTGATTCACATCCACGATATCGAATACCAAGGGCGAAAGCAGACGGAGTGGGCTCTGACGGAAGGCTACGAGTCTGTACTGGAGTTGAAACAGGAAGGGCGGATAGGCGGTGTCAGCTTCGGAATCTACCCGATAGATCTCTGGGTGAGAATTTTCTCTTCTCTCAACGTCGATGCCGGCCTGGTCCACAATCATTACTGCCTAAACGACACGCGATTGACAGAACTGTTGCCTATTGCCAACGCTAAGGGAATTGGAATTATCAATGGTTCTCCGTTCGGCAGTGCCTTGTTGACAGACCGTGGACCCGCGGATTGGCATCCTGCAGGGGCTCAGGATCGAGCTACTTTCAAAGCGGCGGCCGATTTCTGCCGAAAGCAAGGAACTTCCATCGCGAAAGTGGCACTGCAGTTTGCCAGCCAAAACCCTAAGATTTTGACTACTCTCTTCAGTTCCGCCAGTTCTGAATCAGTACGACGTAACGTTGAATGGCATGAGGAATCGTGTGACCTGGGACTCACTGCAGAGGTGCAAAAGATTCTGGAACCCGTGCGCGACAAACAATGGGAATATTAGCCAGCTGCGGAGAACCCAGGTGGCGGCACGGCTTTGGGAGCCGTGCCTTGAAGCCTTCAGGGGATGGCAGCTCATCAGAATCGGCAAGAGACATATCCGTCAGTGAGTCGCTGTACCAATTGTGTGAATCTCGCTAAAATGAAAACTGCTCTCTGTTTGTTTGTCGAAGAACAAGGTCGCAATTGTTGTCGCGCATATGACAACTTCCGTACAGACTCGGCGCAAGGCACCGGCCGACACCCGGATTACGGCCAAAATACTCGAGAAGATTAAGCGCCTTATCTCGACCGGGGCCGTCGCACCTGGGGGAAAGTTTCCCCCTGAACGTGAACTGGCGAAGGAGTTCGGCGTAAACCGCGCTTCGTTACGTCAGGCCCTCAAAGTACTTGAGATTATGGGCGTGCTCATCCAAAGGGTCGGCGATGGGACGTATCTGAGCGCCAGCGCCGAGTCGACCCTCAAGGAGCCAGTTGATTTTCTCATCCTCCTAGACGACCTTTCCCATCATGAACTGTTCGAGACCCGCATGATTGTCGAACCGGAACTCGCGGCGCGGGCGGCCCAGCGCGCCAGCGCCGAGGACCTGATCGGGCTGCGAAAGGCGATTGTGGCGATGGAGAACTGCCGTACGAACCAAGAGAGGTTGGATGCGGACCTTGCGTTTCACGAATGCATTTTTCGGGCCAGCGGGAATCGTATTTGTCACCTGCTCTTCAAAGTAATCCACCGCAACGTACTGACTAGCATGTCGCAGCTTTCCAAGCGCGTTCCTCTCGAGCGGCCGCTGACCTTTCACAAGCGAATCTATGCGGCCATCCAAGAGCGGAATTCGGAAGAAGCGCGCCGCCAGATGCTGGATCACATTGCCGACACCAAAGCGCTCCTGACGTCAGCGAGCGGGTAATGCCAGGGCCGAAATCTGCAAACGCCGCAATGGCAGGACAAACAAACCTGCATCAAGTTCTCGGTGGATCAAAGGACCATCCAATCTGTCGCTAGCCAATCATTGATCTTTTTTTGCTGCACCCCATCTCTACACAGTATCGCTCGCGGCTCTCCGTCAGGCCTTGATTATCTTCGCCCCAGTGTGTACGATTTGGTCCGTCCATTGTCGCATCAAAATCCATGCGCAGACGAGAATTCTTGAAGCTAAGTGGCGGTGCGACGTTTGCTGCGGCGACCGCCCGTGTTAACCCTGATGCTCTTGCGGCTTTAGCAGCCGGCCAGCCGCGCGAAGCCGGCTGCTTCTACGTTTCACCTTCCGGCAACGACCATCATCCGGGCACTGCAGCATTGCCGTTTGCCACTCTGCAGCGAGCGCAGCAAGCGGTCCGGGAGTCAAAGAGAACTTCTGTTTCCGCCAGGGTCGTGATCCGCGGGGGCACCTATTACCTGAAGAGTTCGCTCGTATTTGGATCTGAAGATTCGGGCAGCGAAGCTCCAGTCATCTACTCCGCTGAACCCGGCGAATCGGTCACCATCAGCGGCGGCCGCAAATTGTCCTGCAACTGGTCGACATACAAGAACGGGATTGCGATGACGCGGGTCCCAGCGGGATTGGAGTTTACTCAGCTCTTCGTTAATGGAAAGCGTAAAATCCGCGCTCGCTACCCAAACTACGATCCCTCCGATCCTGGAAAGTCCGGATACATTTACGCCGCAGGTCCGATCGCGGCAGGCACGCGGAACCCATTCGCCGGGCCGGACGAAGACATGACTTTTTCCACCCAGGCTCCCCGAGGTATCCGCTTCGATCCCGCCACCTTCACAAAACAAAAATGGGCAAATCCTGAGGACGCGGAGATCAACATTTTCCAGGCGGCCTATTGGGGGAACCTGCAATGGAAGATAAAGGGTATAGACTTTGACACCAATTCGATCTGGTTTGGGGACGGCGGTCAGCAGATCGGCGCCAAATGGAGCTATGGTCCGGCGGTTCTTAACCAGCACTCACGGTTCTTCATCGAAAATGTATTCGAGGAATTGGATACGCCCGGGGAGTGGTTTCTCGACAAAAAGAAGAGCATCCTCTACTACTATCCTGAGCCAGAGGCCGATTTGCAGGCCGCTGTGATTGAAGTTCCTGTCCTCGACCAAACCATACGATTTAGCGGCACACAAGAAAATCCCGTTCACAACATTTCCCTGAAAGGTTTCCGCATCGCCCATACTGCGACGACTTACCTCAAGCCCTACGACGTCCCATCCCTAAGCGACTGGGCAATTCACCGCGGCGGCTCCGTTCTCGCAGAGGGAACGCGAAACTGCTCGATCGAGGATTGCTGGTTCGACGCCGTTGGCGGCAACGCCGTGTTCGTCAACAATTACAACCGGGGTTTTTCGGTGATCGGCTGCAAATTCACTCAAACCGGCGATAGCGCCATTTGCTTTGTGGGCGACGTGGAAAAAACTAACGGCACGCAGCGTGCCTTCCCCTACGAATGCCAGGCCAGCAACAATCTCATTCACGACTGCGGCTTCTACGGGAAGCAAATTGCCGGAGTCTACATCTCTCGCGCCAAGCGGATTACGGTGAGTCACAACCTTGTTTTCAATATGCCGCGGGCTGCGGTCTGCATCGGGGATGGAACCTGGGGCGGCCACGTCATCGAGTTCAACCAGACCCACGACACGGTTCGTGAAACCAGCGACCACGGCCCATTCAATGCGTGGGGACGCGACCGCGGGTGGGCGCTGGCTCAATCCCATGGGCCCTACACCGCGGACCGTAGCTTGGATGTCTGGGAGGCCCTGGTTGATGCCATGGAACCTGTGATCGTCCGCAACAATTTTTTCGACGAGAGATCCGGCTGGGGACTCGACCTCGACGATGGCGCCTCGAACTATGAAATCTACAACAATATTTCGGTCGGCGGCGTCAGCATGAAGTTGCGCGAAGGGGCCTATCGCAAGGTCCATAACAACATCTGGTACTTGTCAAAAGGCGCGCCCTGCTTCCACGTGGGAAACAATTTCAATCACGACCAGTACTTCAACAACATTACGGTGATGGATCCCGGAAATACGAAGTGGCCTGATGGCTTTCCGTGGTGGCCGCAGATGATCTATTCGGTAATCGCTCCGCCGTTGGTGGGACCGTGGCTCGAAAAAATCGATAACAACTGCTTCTATTGGGTGAACGGAGAATTCCAAGCAGTGGTCGATCAGTTACGGTCAGAAGGGGGTAAGCGCAATCCGCAGCGTTACGACCTTGCAGGATGGCAAGAGCTTGGCTTCGACCAGCATTCGGTTTTTGCCGATCCACTTTTTGTCGACCCCAAGAACCACAACTTCCAGGTCAGGCCAGAATCGCCAGCGTTGAAAATAGGCTTCAAGAACTTCGAAATGGGCAAGTGGGGATTGACGGACAAATTCCCCGAGCAATGGCGCGAGCCGAAAAGCTAGCACCGTGTACACAGTGGGGAGGACCTATGAAGAAAATTATGGTGGCAACACTCGCCGTCGCGACCGCAGTTTGTGCCGCAGGACTCTACTCTCACAGTCAGGACTTGCATGTTCGGCGCGTCGGTATGGTCATCGGAATCAAATCTGACCAGATAAGCGCCTACGAGGCTTTGCACGCCGCTTCCAACGCCGGAGTTCGTGATTTGCTGACGAAATACCACATGCACAACTTCTCAATTTTTATTCATCAACTCGACGACGGGAAGTACTACCTGTTTGGCTACTACGAGTACACCGGAACGGACTTCGAAACCGACATGGCTAAACTGTCGGCCGAGCCCCGCAACCAAAAATGGCTTTCAGTGACGGATCCTTTGCAGATTCCGCTCTCTGGCGAGAAATCCTGGGCGAAGATGCAAGAGGTCTATCACAACCCTTAGAGGTACGAGAAATCAGCCAAGCACGCCGAACATTTCAAAGATTGCGCAGAACGCGATCTAGCGGCGTAGCGACGGGCCTTGAGCTTGTGAAATGCCGTCCGTCTCGTGAGGGTGGCCGCCACAGCGTCAAAACCCCGCGGGGAGACGCACAATGATCCAGCCACTCATGGCGCTAGCCCCTGGGCACTCCCACTTCTCTCTCAACCTGATTCGGCGGTCCTGCGGGCGAGATATGAAATCACTTGACAGCAAAAATGTGATAGTGGTAGCGTTTGCGGTCGTGACATGGCTGGACCAATCTACCGCACGTCTTTTGGAAGTGCAGCCCGCGAAGGGGGTTAGAAAATGCGACCAGTGAATCGCGCATTCTTGAAGACTCTGATGGTAGTGTTCGTCTCGACTGGCTTGTTCGGCCAGACATTCACCGGTCATGTCGATGACACATCTGGCGCGGCCGTGGCAGGGGCAACCATCACTATCCACAACCAACTGACCAACGTCGACACTCCAAGCAAGACGACGAACGCCGGGACCTATACCGCCCCCTACCTGAAGCCCGGCCTCTATTCTGTGAGTGCAGAGATGACGGGGTTTCAAAAGCAAACCCGGACGGATATCACCCTTGACGCGGACAGCACAGTAGCCGTGGACTTCACCCTGAAGGTCGGCGGAGCGGCAGAAACAGTGACGGTCGCAGCCGATCAAGTGTTCCTGAACACGGACAACGCGAGTCGTAGCGAGACTTTCTCAAGCAAGACGGTCACCGAGGTCCCAAACAACGGGCGCAACATTGACATGACGGCAGTGTTGAGCACCAGTGTGAACTTTTTTGATGTAAACAACGGTTCGATAACGGGCACAGAGACCACCAATGGAGCTTTTGGTGGAGGATGGTTCACCATGTCCGTCAATGGAGGGCAATACGCTGGCGCCATAGTTCTGATGGACGGTCTGCCTAACGATTCTGCGGCCGGGAGCGGGCCAGCGTTGCAACAGACCTTAACAACTGCATCTATGGAAGCGGTGCAAGACTTTAAGGTCATAGCCAACGCTTATGATGCCCGGTATGGCAATGGGTCGGGCGGGGGTTTTGACACGACGATAAAGACCGGCACCAACGCACTCCACGGATCCGTGTATGAATTTGCGCGACGTGGATGGTTGAATGCAAACCCCTGGGTAACGGATTACTACGCAAACACACCCAGCGCTTCGGCGAACCCGGCGCCGCAGAGTTCCGAGGATTTCTATGGCTTCGCTCTGGACGGGCCCGTCGTCATACCGCATGTTTACAACGGCAAGAACAAGACGTTCTTCTTCATTCAATACGACGACCACAAACTGAAAACTCCGGGCACTACGACCGACTCTGTCCCGGACTGCAGCACATGGAATGCAACTGGACAAGCCTGTGACTTTTCGAATCCCAGCACGATCGGCGACTTCAGCCAACTGTATGCTCTTGGCCCCGACGGTGTGTCGCATGTGCCGATAGTGCTTTACGATCCCCTAAGTGGCACTCCAACCAATCGCACTCCATTTGCCGGAAACATAATTCCGCCATGCGTGGGTTCCACGAACCGCAGTGCAACGGGAGGAGGCTGCCTCAACCCGACAGCAATGAACATATTGTCGTATTTCCCAGCGCCAAACGTAGCCCCGCCTCCCGGGACCAATCCCTATAACAGCAACTACTTCACACCGTGGACTTCTAACACCACTGTGCGTAACGTATTGGCAAAGTTCGACGAGAACTTTTCAACTGCCGACCGCTTCAGCTTTCGTGGTAGCTGGTACGTTAATCACAATAGCTTTGCTAATCTCTTCGGCGGCACCTTTTTTCCGGGACCAGCCGGAAACGGGGAAGGTGGCAGCAGCAAGGGTTGGTCCATCAATCCAGACTGGGTTCACACCTTCAGCCCCACTCTGCTGCTCAGCGTCCAGGCGAACGGCGGCTATGCAGATACCGTGCAATTTTATACCCCGCAGGGATTCAATGCAGCCAGCTTCGGCGGTGGCTGGACCCCATCGTTAGTTTCGCAGCTTGGACAATTCGGCACCGTATTTCCGAACTTTAATTTCACTGCGGACGGATTTAGCAGCCTCGGAGCCCAACTCCCACGGAATTTAATAAGCGGCACGAACTTCAATTTCTTGCCGGATTTGACCTGGGTCAAAGGCAAGCACACGATCCATGCCGGCTTCGACATGCGCTATCGGCAGCAAGGCTACATTGGGACACCCGGAGGGCTTGGGTTTGTAGCTCCAAATTTTCAAACCGGAAACGGCTGGACCCAACAGAATTATCAAAACAGCGGCCTGGCATTCCAGGGTTTTGACCTATCCTCGTTTTTGTTGGGTTATGCAGATAGCGGCAATACCCAACCAGTAGTCAACCGGACCTATTCGTCGTACTATTACGCTCCGTTCGTGCAGGACGACTGGAAGGTGACTCCTAAGCTAACCGTTAACTTAGGTTTGCGTTACGACTTGTCTCCTTCGCCGACGGAGCGCCACAACTCGGCGAACTATGCGTTCGATACCACCTCGATCAATCCGGTGGATGCGCAGATCAACCATGCGCTGCTTCCTGGCGGGGAGCCGATTCGAGGCAGCTTCACTTTTGCCGGCGTCAACGGTGACCCACGTTCGGCGTTCAAGCTCGGTAAGCTTGGCTTCCAACCTCGATTTGGCTTTTCCTATGCTGTGAATTCAAAAACGGTGCTGCGCGGCGGATTCGAGGAAATGCTAACCGGATTCTTGCTATCTTATGTGGGTCCAGTCACCGATGGCCTGACAGGTTTCTCCGCGTTCACCAACTACTTCGCAACCCTGGACAATTTCCAAACGCCCAACCCTAACGCCAACGTCGGCAATCCGTTCGCACAGGGCTTGACTCCGATTACGGGTGCGAACGGGGGTCCGCTGACGGCGTTGGGCCAAGGCGGTAGCTTTTATGATCCACACTACAAGCAGCCAAATTATTGGGGTTATTCGCTTGGCGTTCAGCGTCAACTCTCTAGTCACGATGTATTGGAAGTCAGCTATGTGGGGAGCCGCACCTACAACTTGTTCACTACCACCAACCTTAACCAGATCAGCCCCGCCTGGTCAAAACAGTGCGATCTGGGGTTTGGAGGCGTCCCAGACATCTGCAATAACGACTTAGTCCCGAGCCCGTTCTTGGGCATCAGCGCTTTCAACAATGCGAGTGCTTTCGATAACACGGCGCCGACCATCTCGGGTGGACAACTGACCCGCCCCCTCCCAGCATTTGGCGACGTATTTGAGGCGGTCAACAATGGCAAGTCTTGGTACAATTCTCTTCAAACGACGCTGAATCACAGGTGGAATAACTCTCTCATTCTGCGCGTAGGCTGGACTTGGCAGAAAACGATGGACTCGGGCGCTTGGGCCGATCAAAGATACGAACTTCGACAAAGAGTGATCGATCCGTTAGATATGACGCACAAGATTTCAGTCTCTGGAGTCTACAATCTGCCTGTAGGAAAGGGGCGTATGTTTTTAGGAAACGCCAATCGGATTGTAGATGGCGCTCTTGGCGGGTGGGAACTGGGCAGCTCATACACTTTTATTACGGGCATGCCGGTTACTATCAGTGGCGTGTACCTGAATAGCCCGGCGAAAGTTCCGTTGCAAAAGGAAGATCCTATATACACCCGCGCTTTCGCACCTTGCGCCAACCAATGGGTCCAGGCATCGGACGGCAGTTGGTCTCTCCAACCCGTCACCGGCTATATTTTTTCGGGATCCTGCAATCAGGCCGATTTCACGCTTATACCTCAATACGGGTTAAACCCCAACATCGAATACACTGGTATTCGTTCCAGACCCACCCAGCTGTTTGATGTCAACCTGTCGAAGTTCTTTCCTATCACAGAGCGGGTGAAGTTCCAACTTCGCCTGAATGCATTTAACGTACTCAATCACCCAGAGTTTGGTACTGTTCCGTTTGAATACGATACCGGTGCCACCGATCCAACTTTCGGTACTTACAGTAAACTTGCGGGGAACAATCCACCCCGTAATGTTGAGTTAGCCCTAAAGGTGCTCTGGTAGTTAACTCTTCGTCTCGGAGAGGGCCCCTATGAGCTCAGTCGCTGAGAGGTTCGATTAGATAAAGATCTCGTCCGGCTTGCTCCACGACCAAGGTGTCAGCATCGCCCTCGTAATCTTTTCGGTCGAAAGTGTGCGGGTTCATGTACCTGAGGTTCACTTGCCGGCAAGTGTCTGCATCGACTGCCGACGCTAACGTGATCGAATATCGCGGCACAACTGTGCCGTTGGCAAGCCGTCGTCCCGCAAAACTGACGTGCGCAAGGTGAGCTGCAACACAGAGATTCTGCTGCAATTCCTGCGACTCCGATACCAGCTCCCGGATCCTTTCCAGCGGGGCGTAACCGTATCGCTTGATCAGCGCCCCGTGCGTCTCAGAAATGGCAGTGAGTCGTGGGGCGAAGATGATCAACGCGCCGCCCTCTTCGATCACCGGGCCTAGTCGGTAACTTGCTTTGCCGCCAACCCAGAGATCCTCATAGTGGCTATCCAGTAAAGCCACGACTCGCCTGTACTTTCGCCCCGTGTATTTGATATGCACGTGGCGGCTCACCTCAGCCGCTTTTCGAACCGCTTGCCGGAAGTCCCCACAGAAAAGCGCGTGGGTTCGCAGCCGGCCACTGTCGCGCGTTACGACTGAGCTAAGCGAGATGACCCGGGATGGCACGAAATCTGCTGCCGCTTCGAACATGTGACGAGTTGGTGTTTCGACTCGGCCAATCACCTTTTCGATGGTTGCTAGTGCACCGAGCCAGTGGGTGGCATGGGTCAGTTCCGGACCGGCCACGCCGGGGAAAAAGTACTTTGCCCCGCCTGAAAACCCCGCAACTTCATGCGGAGCAGTTGTTCCGAAGATCAGAACAGTGTCGTAGACTCCAGGGGCCAGCAGTTGGTTGACTTTCAACTCTATCGATTTGTCAACTAACCCTCCGGTAATCTCTTTCACACGCGCAGCATCCAAAACGCCGATCGTTACCAGTTTTTCTGCGTCCGCCCAGTCGTGGTCGAAGATGTGACCGAGCCCCGGAACGTGTGCTGTGCCAGTGGCCCCGATCTTTGTCCGCTTCTCTTGGTAGCTCATTGGAGCATGAGTGCCTTGGGCGATGAGAGCGTCAAACTGAGCAATCCTGCGATCTGCCAAGATCTCGGCCGCCAGAGGGAACAAAGTATCTGTGTTATCGTCCCGCGTTCTATCCGCCACGATTGCCAAGACAGAGGAGCCAGGCGAAATGGTGGATAGTGCTTCTGAGAGGATTTCTCGCAGGTCGGCTGGACGGAGATCGAAATCCGGGTGGCCTCTGCCGGTTATGAAAGACGGCGCGGATACGATGCTCATTTCGACCTCCGGGCTTGAACCTGGGTGTTTGATCTTTGCTCAGCGCCGAATGCGCGCCGTCCCGCCCTGCGCAAAGGATCGGACTTGGTCCAAAGTCGCCATGGTCGTGTCGCCGGGAAAGGTTGTGAGAAGTGCACCATGTGCCCATCCGAGTTTCATCGCTTGCTCCGCTGGTTCCCCGGCGAGAATTCCGTAGATGAATCCGGACGCAAAACCGTCGCCGCCACCTACACGGTCGTAGACGTCAAGCAGGCATTGTGGAGACATGTAGGTGTGACCATCGATCCATGCCACCGCAGTCCAGCCGTGACGGTTCGTGGAATGGACTTCCCGTAAAGTAGTGGCAATGATCTTGATATGAGGGTACCGCTCCAGAACCCGAGCAGCCATTCCGAGGAATGCGCTTGGGTCCAGTTTTGGGGTTGTGGCCACCTCGGGGCCGGCTATCCCAAGTCCTTTTTGGAGATCCTCTTCGTTGCCGATGAGAACATCGACATTCTTTAGAATACGTCCAATCACCTGGCGTGCGCGCTCCTCTCCGCCGGATAGATTCCACAACTTCTCCCTGAAGTTCAGGTCGAACGAGACGATAGCACCGAAACTCCTAGCTGCTTGCATGGCCTCAATGATCAACTCTGGGGTTGTCTCAGAAAGAGCCGCAAAAATCCCGCCGCTATGAAACCATCGTACCCCGGAGCCGAAAATTTCCTTCCAGTCGAAGTCGCCTGGCTTGAGTTGCGCGGCGGCCTCATTCGCCCGGTTGTAAAACACCACAGGCGCACGCACACCGTATCCACGGTCGCTGTAGACAGCAGCGATGTTAGGGCCGGTGACGCCGTTATGCTGGAACATCTTATAGAAGGGGGTAACGCCCATGGCCCGAACCCGCTCGCCTACGAGGTCGCCGATCGGATACTTGACCATCGCGGTGACAACGCCGGTCCGCAAACCGAAGCAATCGGAAAGGTTGGCGGCCACGTTGAATTCACCGCCGCTGACATGGATCTCGCAGCTGTGCGCCTTACGGAAAGGAATTGGACCTGGGTCTAGCCGATGAACGAGCGCGCCGAGACATAGGAAGTCCAGAGTGGCCGAATCATGAATTGCAAGACCGTAGTTCACGGCTAGTACCCGTAAGAAGCAGATTCAGCGATGGTAGAGTCAGCGCAACCCTCGTTAGTCGCCAAGTTCTCACGCACGCGACGTGACCAAGGAACTTGTATTGGCTGAACCATACGACCATAGATACTAGGGCCAAACCGGGCACCTCGTCAATGCTGTGAGCATGTAGGCCAGATCTCCATTGACTCCGGCAAATGCTGCTGACGTGCCATTTCGAAGCTCACAAATCGAGGCCGCGCGAGAAAGTGCTTGACAATGAAAATGAGGGAATGGTAGCGTTTGCCGGCATGATTGGCTGGATCAATTCCGAATCCGCCGCCTGGGACTAAAACCTCTAGCAAACGGGGGCTTCTAGCACCGTGAGATCTCCGAACTGCACTTCTTTGAGGATCCTGATTTCTGCCACGTTAGGCATGGCGTTCTGGATGAGCGGCACGGCCGCAGCTCAATCCGGAATAGCGGCGGCGGCTCTTAACGGAACGGTCCGAGATGCGTCAGGCGCTGTGGTGCCCGGCGCAAAGATCACGCTCACCAGCACGGGGACGGGCTTCGAGCAAGTAACGGAGAGCAATGCTACGGGGACTACTCCCTGGTCAATATTAGCCCAGGGAGCTACATCGCTTCGGTGTCGAAAGAAGGCTTTTCTACTCAGAAGGAAGCCGAGTTCATTCTAGCTGTAAACCAAACTGCCGGTAAGGTGCACTCTGCTCTGCGCGTGGAGATGTTGGGGTCTCGTCACTCTACCGAACCGCCGCTGTGTTGAACGCGCCTAGCTTGCACGAAATAAGTGCTTTTTCACCACAGCGCCCGCAGTTGCGTGAGGAAAATGGCTTACTGTCGCTTGGATTTAGAGGGCAGAACCGCCGTCGTAGTCGGCGGTACGTCCGGCATTGGCCGGGCAATCGCCTTAGGACTGGCAAATGCGGGTGCCGATGTCGTCGCAAGTGGCCGCCGACCCGACCTAGTAAAGGCAGTAGCTGCCGAAATCGAAGCCGTTGGGCGACAGGCGTTGTCCATCACGGTCGACGTCAACGAAAGGTCTTCAGTGGAGAATCTACTCTCTGCTGCTCTGGGTTCATTCGGAAAAGTGGACATCCTGGTCAATTGCGCCGGGCGGATAAAACGGGGACCTACGATCGACTCTTCCGAGAGCGATTGGCATGACATTCTGGATACAAATCTCATGGGCGTACTTCGCACCTGCCAGGTTGTAGGCCGACACATGCTCCAAAGAGGGTACGGGCGAATCATTAATATCACATCGCTCAATGCATTCGTCGCCCTACACGAGGTTGCTGCCTATGCGGCAAGTAAAGCAGCGGTCCAGTCTCTCACAAGGTCCTTGGCTATCGAGTGGGCAGGGCGTGGAATTTGCGTCAATGCGATCGCGCCGGGTGTATTCCCCACCTCCTTGAATTTTGAGCTAGTACAGGGCAGCGGCAGAGGGCAAGAATTGCTAATGCGGACACCGATGAAAAGGTTTGGAAATGCGGAGGAGGTAGTCGGGGCAGCTATTCTTCTTGCCTCAGACGCAGCCAGCTTTATGACAGGTTCCGCGGTAATCGTTGACGGCGGGTTCTTGGCTAGTGGCGTGAATCAGTGACTCCCTCCCTGCTGTTTAGGCAGATTCGTACCCGGGGTCTGCGCGTAGTCGGAGCACCCCAATTTTGATCCCGGGTCTCACTCTGAGACTAAACGACGATCCCCATAACTCTTTGAAACTAAATGGCGGAAGCGAGTGGGGGTCGAACCCACCGGCGACGGGGTCACCCGCCGCCCGCCGGTTTTGAAGACCGGGACGATCACCGGACCGCATGCGCTTCCGCAAGCCGACGATTACAAGCCTTGCACCAGCATGCTACCGCAGACCTGACCCAGTCGACCCGTACACAGAGAATTCCGCAGGCTGTGACAAGCTCCCACTGCCCGGTCCGCCTACTTCGGCTGCGGCACGATGCGCAGATACGGCTTCGGCGCCTTGAAATTGCCGAATCGCTTTCTTGCATCGTCGTCGTTCACACTGCCGCTGACGATCACATCATCGCCCGGCTTCCAGTTTACCGGCGTCGAGACCGCATGCTTGGCTGTCAGCTGGAGAGAATCGAGCACGCGCAGGATTTCGTCGAAGTTGCGGCCGGTGCTCATGGGATAGCTCAGTTGCAGCTTGATCTTCTTGTCGGGACCGACGACAAAGACCGTGCGCACGGTGGCGTTGAGAGCCGGCGTGCGGCCTTCACTAGTCTCGCCAGCGTTGGCCGGCAGCATGCCGTAGAGCTTGGCGACTTTCAGCTGCGGATCGCCGATCATCGGATACTTCACCTTGGCGCCCTGCGTTTCTTCAATGTCGGCTTCCCACTTGGCGTGGCTCGCGACCGGGTCGACGCTCAGGCCGATGATCTTGGTGTTGCGCTTGGCAAATTCCGGCTGCAGCTTGGCCATGTAGCCGAGCTCGGTGGTGCAGACGGGAGTGAAATCCTTGGGGTGGGAGAACAGAATTGCCCAGCCGTCGCCGATCCACTCGTGAAAGCGGATATTGCCCTGCGTGGTGTCGGCGGTGAAGTCCGGGGCAGTGTCGTTGATGCGGGGGATGTTGTAAGTTTCCGTTGCGGTCGCGCTCATGGCTTCTCCTTATTCTCCTTATATGGATTCAAATTTTGCTGCAAGCTTCTGAAGGTTGGTAACCCCAGTCTTCCTGCTTGCCGCGAAATGCTTGCCGCGAAATGGATGGAAAGTAAAAACCCACCCGCTCGCTGGGGGTGGGCCGGAAGAATTGCAGATTCCTTACCCACACGCCGGCGGCCGTCGACAACAGCACATAGCGGCGGTCGTGGGGGCAACAAACATACAGTTAGGATAGAAGCGTAAAACGACGGTGTCAAACGGCCGGGCTGCTCCGCATCGCGACGGACAGCATCTTTCCTGCATCGTTGCCGGCTTTGCTGACATCATTGGTGTGCGCGGAATTCGCGCCCCCCCGGAGAAATCGATGCTCAGACAATCGATGCCCAGACAACGGCTGGCCATGGCGCAGTGGGATGTGTTTTCGTCGAAAGCCCTCGAAGGAAATTCCCTGGCCGTGATTTTCGACGCGCGCGGTCTGAGTGATGCCACCATGCAGGCCCTCGCGAAGGAGATGAATCTGTCGGAAACAACTTTCATCTTGCCGCGCGAGCCGGAACTGGAACGCGAGCGCGGCGTGCGGGTGAGGATCTTCACCGTGCAGGAGGAATTGCCGTTCGCAGGACATCCCACGCTGGGGACGGCCTTCGCGCTGCGCGGGGAGACACAGGCGAAAGAAGTTGCGCTGGAGTTGAACGTGGGAAGAATCCCGGTGCGGTTTGAGGACGTACCCGGCGAACCGGCGTTCGGCGAGATGACGCAGATGAACCCCGTGTTCGGAATGCAGCATGATCGCGACGCTGTGGCGCGGGCCACCGGTCTGCGGGTGGAAGACTTCGATCCCTCGCTGCCTATCGAAACCGTGTCGACGGGACTGGCGTACCTGATTGTCCCGTTGAAGTCGCTGGCGGTAATGCGGGAATTGCGTGTGAACCTGGACCGCGACTACCTGGAGAGAACCGGAAGCAAGTTCTTCTACTTCGTGACCCGGGAGACGGTGGATCGGCAGGCGCGATTGCATGCGCGCATGCTGTTCTACGGCGGCGAGGATCCGGCGACAGGTTCGGCCGCAGGAGCTACCGCCGCGTGGATGGTGGCGCACGGCGTGGCGCAAGCGGACGAGCGCGCGCTCCTCGAGCAGGGCGTGGAGATGGGACGGCCCAGCCGAATTTTTGTGCGCGCGTCGCGACTTGATAACCGCGTGGTTAACGTTCGCGTCGGAGGCCATGCGGTCGAAATCATGCGTGGTGAAATCCTGCTCGAAAGTGGTATGCATGAACCGCGAGAAATGTGACGGCACACTCGCCAGCAGGAAGATCAATGGCCAGAAAGTTCCATTAGCATGCGCGGTACTTTACAGCGTGCGTGCCAGCCGTTAGCATGCATCTCGTTTCAACATTCTTCATATTGAGAAAAGCTTCTGCTGGTTTTTGCAACGGGCCAAGCCCATGGCGCCCAGCAGAATGTAGAAGGCAGATGAAACCGAAACGCACTATCCTCTGCGTCGATGACAACGAACAGTCGCTCTCCCACCGCAAGATCATGCTCGAAACCCGGGGCTATCGCGTGGCGAGCTATTCGCGGGGAGAAGAAGCATTGGCCCGCTTCGAGCAGGGCGGAATTGACCTGGTGATCGCTGATATGGCGATGCCGGGGCTCGACGGCCCGCAGTTGATCGCCAGAATCAAGGAACTGTCGCCGCAAATCCCCGCCATTCTTATCTCCAGCAAGGTTCGCATCTACGACCACGACTCGCAGGCTGACGTATTTCTCACCAAGGGAATGTACGCTCCGGCCGATCTGTTGGAGCGCGTCCGTTTGTTGCTCGTGCGCAAGCGTGGTCCTAAGCGCTTGCAGCAGCGTCCGGCACACGCTGCCCAAGTCGGCGTGGCTTGAATTCTTATTCTCAGACAGTTTAGCCAGTGTCACAAGGCGCCTCCGCCCGCGCCGCAGGCCTTCGTGTAAGATTCCAATCAGACATGGCGGGAGCAGCGATCGAATCAGCGTTCATCGAAGCGAAGAATCTGCGCAAGACCTACCACGTGGGCAAGGTCGAGGTCGAAGCGCTGCGCGGAATTTCCTTCACCGTGCGAAAGGGAGAGTTCGTCAGCGTGGTGGGCCCGTCGGGCAGCGGAAAATCCACGCTGTTCTATCTTCTGGGAGGGCTGACGCGCGCTGACGCGGGGAGTGTGATCCTTGACGGCGACGACCTGGCCTCGCTGTCCGACGCCGAGCGCACGCGCATGCGCAAGCGCAAGATCGGTTTCGTGTTTCAGAAGTTCAACCTGCTGCCGACGCTCGATGCGCGCTCCAACATCGCGATTGCGCAGGAAATTTCCAGCAACGGCGATCGCGATCCCGCGCACTTCAATCGCATTACGGACCTGCTCGGCCTGACTCAGCGCCTGCGGCATCGCCCCTCGGAGCTTTCCGGAGGCGAGCAGCAGCGCGTGGCGCTGGCGCGCGCTCTGGTCAACAAACCGGCGGTCGTGCTGGCCGACGAGCCCACGGGCAATCTCGATTCGAAGAACTCCGACATCGTGCTCGGGATGCTGCGGAAGTCGAATCAGGAACTCGGCCAGACAGTCCTGATGATCACGCACAATCCCGAAGCGGCAAAGTACGGCGACCGCATCATTCACATGCGCGACGGCCAAATCGTAAAGCCGGAAGAAGATCCGCAGTGGGTAGGGCGGTGACAGCGGACGACTCTCTCCCGGTGATATCCTGATTACCTCATCTCTATAAGGCCTGCAATTTCCCATGCCGAATCCAGCCATTCCTGAACCAGACAATTCCTCTTCCAGCGAAACCTCAGCGCAAACGGAGAACACAGAATCTTTCGGCCAGATTCTGTCTGAGTATCAGAAGAGCCATTCGCGCAAAGCCGAAGGCGGGAAGCAGATCCAGGCCACCGTCATTTCCGTCACGCCCGAGTCGGTCTTCTTCGACATCGGATACAAGTCGGAAGGGATTCTGCCGGTTGCCGCGTTGCAGGGCCAGACTCCCAAACCCGGCGACAAGTTCCTGGTCTCCATCAAAGGCCGCGATCCAGATGGCTACTATGAACTCTCCCGCTTCAAAGTTGACCGGCCGATGGACTGGGACGCCCTGGAGAAAGCCTTTGCCGACAAGGCGGCCGTGCTGGCCACGGTGACCGCCGTGGTCAAAGGCGGCTTCAGCGTCGACGTGGGCGTGCGCGCCTTCATGCCCGCCTCACGTAGCGGAGTGCGCGACGCGGCGGAGATGGAAAAGCTGGTAGGGCAGGAGATCCGCTGCCTCATCACCAAGCTCGACGTGACCGATGAAGATGTGGTCGTCGATCGCCGCGTCGTAGCCGAAGAGGAGGAGCGTTCGGCCAAGGACCGTCTCTACTCGCAGATGGAAGAGGGCGCAACCGTCAGCGGCAGCGTGCGCAGTCTCACCGACTACGGCGCGTTTGTCGATATCGGCGGTGTGGATGCTCTGCTGCATGTAAGCGACATTTCCTGGGGTCGCGTGAACAAGCCGGCGGACGTGCTTTCCGTCGGCCAGCAGATTGATGTGAAAGTGCTCAAGCGGGCCACCGAGGGCGACAAGCGGCGCGTCTCAGTTGGATTGAAGCAGCTGCAGCCGCATCCCTGGGATGCCGTCGCGCAAAAGTACAAGGCCGGCGACCGCGTCCGCGGCACGGTCACGCGCCTGATGGACTTTGGCGCGTTCGTAGAGCTCGAGCCGGGCATCGAAGGTTTGATTCACATCTCGGAAATGTCGTGGAGCCGCGGCAAAGTCCGCAAACCAAGCGATGTCGTAAAGCCGGGCGAAATCGTCGAAGCTGTGATCTTAAATGTGAATGCAGCCGAGCATCGCCTGTCGCTGGGGCTCAAGCAGGCGCTCGGCGATCCCTGGGTCGAAGCGCCGCAGCGCTTCCCGGTGGGATCAGCAATTGAAGGCCCGGTAACCAGCCTTACGAAGTTCGGCGCTTTCGTGCAACTCGCCGAAGGAATAGAGGGCATGGTTCACGTGAGCGAGATCAGCGCCGAGAAACGCATCAACCAGCCTGCCGACCTGCTGCGCGTCGGACAGACCGTACGGGCCCAGGTGATTGCGATTGACCCAGAAAAACGCCAGATGCGCCTCAGCATGAAGCAGCTGGTGCCCACCGGCATCGACGAATATCTCGCCGAACACAACGTGGGCGACGTGGTCACGGGGCGGTTAATGGACGATTCCGCTTCCGAGGCGCGAGTTGAGCTGGGGGACGGTATCCACGCTGTCTGCCGGAAAGCTGCAGCCGCGCTGGCGCCGGGCGAGGCACGCGTCTCGGCAAAAGCTGACCTTTCGTCTTTGAGTTCGATGCTGCAGGCTCGCTGGAAGACCGGCGCCGGGGCGCCTGTCAAGGCTGAGCCCGCTCGGGCCGGCCAGGTACGCAGTTTCCGCATTGCGAAGCTGGACCCGGCGGCCAAGAAGATCGAAGTCGAACTAGTTTAGCGATCATGCCGAACTCTCGTGCACGCTTGCTCGTGCTGCTGACGTTATGCGCTGTGCCCGCCTGTAAGAGTCCCCAGGGGAACGCCCGTAAGCCGGACGCGAAGCAAGTGCAGGTTCCCTTCGCCTCGTTGAAACCGTCCGCCACGCTCAAGGTTGGTGGGACCGCCGACTGGGTTCTGATCACGGAGAACGCCGTCTGGGTTGCGGGCACAACTCCGTTTGCGATATTGCGAATCGACCCTGCGACAAACAAGATCGTAGCGACCGTGAAGATAACGGGCGAAGCCTGCTCCGGGCTGGCGTCCGGCTTTGGCAGCATCTGGGTTCCGGTCTGCGGAGCGAAGCCTGCACTTGTCCGAGTCGATGAGACAACGAACGCCATCAGCGCGACTCTTGCCGTCGCTCCGGCCGGACCAGAGGGCGGCATCACCACCAGTAACGATAGCGTCTGGATGGTGAGCAACGCGCAGGGGACGCTCGATCGAATCGATCCCACCGCGAACCGCGTGCGCCAGAAGATTTCGATTCCTCCCGGCTCCTACAACCCGCTGTTCGACAACGGCATCGTCTGGGTGACCGGGTTTGAGAGCAGCGTCTTGACGGCAGTGGACGCGACCACTGGCAAGGTATTGGAATCGGTGCCCGTAGGGTCGAAGCCGAGGTTCCTGACCGCCGGCGGAGGCTCGATCTGGACGCTGAACCAGGGGGATGGAACCGTCAGCCGCGTCGATGAGAAGACCCGGAAACTGATTGCCACAATTCCAGTCGGCATCCCAGGCGAAGGCGGCGATATCGACTTTGGAGCCGGCGGGGTGTGGCCGACCGTGTTCAAAGTGCCGCTCACCCGCATCGATGTGGCGACGAATACGGTTGCGCGCCAGTGGATCGGCAACGGCGGAGATTCTCTTCGCTGCGGTTTCGCCTCCATCTGGATCACAGACTACAAACAAGGCCTGTTGTCCCGCATTCCTTTCGACCAAGTCTCTGACCGAAGTACAAGATGAAGCCGGTTCAAGGCAAAGTCGGCAAAATGTTACAATAGCCCTGCCGAGCGGGAGTAACTCAGTGGTAGAGTGCGACCTTGCCAAGGTCGAAGTCGCGGGTTCAAATCCCGTCTCCCGCTCCAGATTTCGTCCCCCACCGGCTGATTTCCCCCAAAAGATGGACTTTTTGCGGCTGGGACGCTAACGTATGTCAGGGGCGCGGTACCCAAGTGGTAAGGGAGAGGTCTGCAAAACCTTTATGCGTCGGTTCGATTCCGACCCGCGCCTCCAAATCTTTCAGTCCATCATTCCAGGCCACTGAAAAACTCCTTTCCTTGTCGAGAACATCCCGCAGCGGCTGAAGCCGCGAGCCATCTGACCTCGCTCACGGAGCGGCTGCAAGCCGCGTCCTTTCAAACCCGGGCGCACGAATGAACTCTCGCCCATTTCTGTTTGTGGCCTCGGCAGCGATCCTGGTGCTGCTGCGAGTCTATGCCGCCATCGCCGAGCGGCGGGGGCAGCCATTTCTTCAGTCCGATCTGCAAATGGACGGCAGACCGCCCGCGTGGAGCGCCTATCGACTGCTGCTCGCCAGCTTCCTCACCTTGTTCGCCGAGCTGGCGTTCATTCGCTGGGTCGCGGTGGAGATCCGGGTGTTCGCCTATTTCAAGAATCTGGCACTTCTGCTCTGTTTCGTGGGTTTTGGTCTGGGGTGCGCGCTGGCGCGGCAGGCGATTCGCTGGCCCATCAGCCTGAAAGCCTTTATGGGGCTGCTGGTGGTGGTGCGCATGCCCTGGCGCAGCGGAAAAGCGCTGGAGGGAATTTCACAAACTCTGGGAGGTGGCGCGGATCTGGACCTTTGGGCGAATCCGCGAGTGTGGAACTGGGTCGACTTTCTGTCGGTGGCTGTCTTGACCGCCATCCTGTTTCTGCTGCTGGTCTGGATCTTCATTCCGCTGGGGCAGATCGTAGGCCGGCAGATGAACCTGGCGCCAAAACCGCTCACCGGCTATTCCTGGAATCTGTTCGGCAGCCTGGTGGGGATTCTCGCTTTTCTGGGGGCGAGCCGGATGATGCTGCAGCCCTGGGTTTGGCTGGGAGTCGTTCTGACCGGGTTTGCGCTGCTGCAACTCAAGCTTCGCGACCGATCCCTACTCTTGTGCTTGCTTATCCCGCTGGTGATGTTGTTGCACGATCCCGCTACCCGCGATCACTTCAGCATCTGGACGCCCTACCAGCAGATCGAGTACACGCGTCTCTATGCCCAGAATGGAGATTTCGCCGAGGGCACGGTGAAGGTCAACCACACCGGCTATCAGGCGATTGTCAATCTATCGGCGGACTTTCTGGCGCGGCATCCGAAATTGCTCAAAGAAACGGAGGGGGAGAATCCATATAACGTGGCCTACCGCTTTGCGAAACCTTCGCCGAGCGTGCTGATCGTGGGCTCGGGCACGGGCAACGACGTGGCGGCGGCGATACGGCACAACAGTTCGATCGTGGATGCGGTCGAGATCGATCCCGCCATCCTGGCGCTGGGAAAGCGGGAACATCCTGAGCATCCCTATGACTCGCCAGCTGTGTCCGCTCATCTGACCGACGCCCGCGCATTCCTGAAGCGGACGTCGCGGCGCTATGACCTCGTCATGTTCGGCCTGCTCGATTCGCACACCCAGTTCTCCGATTACTCCAACATGCGCATCGACAACTTCGTCTACACCATGGAGTCGTTTCACGAGGCGATCGAGCATTTGAATCCCGATGGTGTGCTGTTCGTGAAGTT
>Ga0116218_1000559_pt1 | contig 25803 bp, 21 predicted proteins | sample Sb_taG_2_FD_88966 | JGI IMG/M metagenome (GOLD analysis project Ga0116218, IMG submission 88966) | Peat soil microbial communities from Weissenstadt, Germany - Sb_50d_5_LS metaG | ecosystem: Environmental > Terrestrial > Soil > Wetlands > Peat | place: Germany: Weissenstadt | collected 2010-09-21 | reverse complement strand
GACGGGGCCACATTGCGATGCTAAAAATACTGTGGATGTCTAAGTATTCGACAAGATTACCAGTAAGAATCCTGTGCAGATCTTCACATTGGATGGGTTGATGAAAGGCGAGGCGAAGATTAGCTACTACAACAGCATTATGACCGCCGAGGTGGATCAGAACTCCACAGTTAATGCAGGAAAGACTGTTTCGCAGATGACGCCCGATCTCTACCGCGAATTTGCGTGGAGCAATGGGACGATGACGCAGGTAGCTTTCCCAGGCATCTTCCCCGATTTGACCCGCTACCAGGCTGAAGCCGACCAGGCACGTGTCAACCAGGGCATTGATACCTGGAAAAACGACGCAACGCAGGTGGCTAAAGCGCTCGCAAATGAGAGCTTCAAATGGACGCGAGCAGTGACCACGAAAGTGCTGAGCGGTGGAGGGCCAAATGATGTCTATGCTACTGTGCAGGTGCAGGAGCCTCCGGTAGCAGGTGGCCCGAAGTTCAGTCCCACGGCCTATGTCACACTCAGTCGACTGGAAGGCAATACCCATAACATGTGGGTAGCTATTGCTGTGAAAGATGATGCTAATACTCTCACCAATATCCCGGCTCGTAGCCTGGTTGCCAGTCCGGTGATTCTCAAAGGGCAGGGGGGCACATTCGAGGGTACGATTGGTCAGGCGTACATCCTGGACCACCTGTACAATCCCATAGGCCTGGGCTTAGTAACAGGAACTCCAGCTATGGCGAACAACGCCAGTTACTCAATTGCAGTTTCCTATGTCTCGAGCTTCAAGGCAGGCGCACAGGAAGGGGTTGTACAAGTCTTCTTCACAACACCTGTCGAAGCTAATCCAAGTACGACTGTGATGGTGAAGGTTCTGTTGGACCCGAAGCCAGTTGTAGTGCAGGGGCCAGTGTCCTGCCCGATTGTGACTCAAGTACAAGGATATTGGTCACACTTCCTGGGTCTTGATACCAGTACCAGTTCGGTAGGTACGGTGAGTTGCGCCAATCTGAAAGGGGATCCGTCGCTCCAGGCACTGGTACCCGTCTACACGAATGGCAAGCTTAACGGGGTTTACGTGTATGATAACCTCACCAATTTTAATCTGACCACCGGTCCTCACCCTGTCCAGATCTTCAAACTGCAAACCCAGGGCGCAAGCATCAGTGGAGTGAGCACAATCATGACGGTGGATGGCGATCTCTATCGGGAGTTCAAATGGTCTGGGACAGCAGGCACTTTTGTGCAGGTGGTCTTCCCCGGGATGTTCCCCGATATGACACGCTACCAGGCTGAACAATCTCAGACTGCTGTCATAGCAGGACAGAATACCTGGAAACTCAATCCCGTGCAGACCACGCAACATTGGACCTTGCTCGGTGGCACGGCCAAACTGGTCAAAGGAGGTGGCCCTAACGACCTCACTGCCGTGGTGAATGTGACGTATCCCGACAAAGGAGGTCCTACTACCAACATTCCTATCACCCAGGTGACACTGCAGCGCCTGGAGGGGAAGACCAATGGTATCTGGGAGATCACCTCGGTTGGCTCTAACTGGTTGTTCATTTACACGCCTAAGAGTGGCTCGACAATCAATAGTCCGGTAACAGTGACGGGGTTTGGCCCCCAGTATGAAGCACAGGTTGGTACAGTGTATATCCTGGATCGTCTCTATAAGCAAATCCAGGTCGGAAACAACTTTGCGATGGCACCAGACGGCTCATCACCGCCTTCTAAATTCTCTCTCGATGTAAAATACACATCGAGCCTCACGGGAAGTACGCAAGAAGGGATTGTCGAACTGGTGCACACAAGTGGCGCTTCCTTTGCCCGTGGAGAGGTAATGGTGAAGGTGTTGATCAATCCAACTTCCACCACATCTATCCAGGATCCAGCCTACTGGACACAGTTCGTCACAGCGCCACCGGCCATCAGGGTAGCCGATAGCGTTAGTTTCGGACATTTGCTGGGGAAGTCTTCTATGCAGGCTGTAGTGGTGGCGAGGGACATCCTGGGAGGCGGACCTGTCTACAGTGATGTGTTTGTATTCGACAACATCAATGCCGCTCAACCGCAGTTGTTGTGGCATGAAAGCAGTCTCCTGCATGGTGATGCAAAGATCAGTGAATACAACACGGTTATGACCGCGCAGGTGGATGCCAATTCATCGATCAATAAAGGCAAGCTGGAAGCCGCGTTGACGACCGATCTCTTCCGAGAGTTTAAATGGTCGGATGGCGCGGGCGCTTTCGTGCAGACCGCATTTCCTGGCATCTTCCCCGATCTGACACGCTACCAGGCTGAAGCAGCTCAGGCACAGGTCAATGCAGGACAAGGTACCTGGAGAAATGATCCTGTCCTGGTTGCAAAGGCTCTGGAAGCACAGTTCTTCAACTGGCAGGGCACGGTGACAACGAAAGTGCTGAGCGGTGGAGGACTAAATGATGTGTATGCTACCGTACAGGTGCAGGGAACTCCTGTACAGAGCGCACAGCCAACGATCGTTGTGACGCTGAGCCGCCTGGAAGGTAATACGCACAATATGTGGGTGGCTACCGCTGTGCAGGATGGGACGAGGCTGACTTTAACGAACATTCCAGCAGGATCGCTGATCAGCAGTCCCGTGACGCTTACTGGAACCGGGTCAGCGTTCGAAGCGGTGATCGGTCAGGGTGTGGTTTACGATCACCTGTACACCACTATTGGTCATGCACAGATCGTTGGAAGTCCGGGCATGGGTGAAGCGAACTACTCCATCAAAGTGCCCTACACCTCCAGTTTCAAAGGAGCACAGGAGGGGATAGTTGTTGCGTATCAAGACATGGGAGGTCTTAGTAGTGAGAACTACTCTGCTGTGATGGTGAAGGTGTTGATAGGCGGATAGATGGACGGCGCGGAATGGCGAATCGGCTCCCCAGTGTCATTCGGCCTCCAAGTGTCATTCGGCCTCCCCAGTGTCATTCTGAGCGCCAGCGAAGAATCTCGGTACCCAACGCATGAGATCCTTCACTGGCGCTCAGGATGTCAAAACAAGTGGGTGTTTTCCATTCCAACCACGTGATGACCAATCCATCCAGAATTCTTGAATAAACATACTGGAGTCAAAGCCACACTCAGCCCACTCTTATGTAAGGTGGGCTGGAATATTTCATGGTTGAGGGCGTCAGGGTGACACAAGCATCACCGATCAATCCGAACCTACGGGATAAGTTGGCGAATGAGGGGGGCTATTTGATGATTGGCGTTGATGTTCCAGTCACGGTAGGTGTTGATAGTGGTAGAGAGTGCTTCGAGTTGGGGCGGATTGTGAATGAGTTTAAACAGCAATGCGCGCTGTTCTTCAGGTTGTAGGGCGACCCAACCAAGGCGATGGCGTTGAATGAACGCCAGGTTTTCTTGTTCCTGTCCTGGGATGAATGTTGTGGCGACAAAGGGCTTACCTAGCATGACGGATTCAAAGAGGATATTGGGGCCAGCTTTGCCCATAACCAGGTCGGCAGCTGCCATATACGGCGCAATGTCATTCGTATAAGGCAGCGTTGCAACGTTTGGTACATTACGATAGCGTGCGAGCAGGTTCTGATTGGTGCCTGCTGCCAGAATTATCTGTACCTTGTTCATAAGCGTTTCGGTAGTTAGCATATTTTCGATGGTGCTTGCGATACGGGCCGCTCCTTCACCACCCCCCTGGAGGAAGATAGTATATCGATTGGGAACGAGGTTCAATTGGGTTAACGTTCCTTTGGACTTCTCGGGATTCGACAGATCCGAATGGTAGAATTGAGCGCGCACTGGCCAGCCAACAAGATGCAAGCGATCTTGGGCGAAACCGATGGCAAGAGCTTGCTCGTATGTTTCGCGAGTGGTGGCGAAGGTTGCGCTGGCTCGGCGTTCTGTGAGCCATGAAGCATGGACGCTGTTCGCATCAGAAAACAGCATGACCAGTGGTATTGTTGACGAGCACTGCTGCAGAGCATGCGTGACCTCATATGAGAGAAATGGATAAGTTGTGATAATCAAGTCAGGCTGCACTCGATCCAGCAGTGCATGCAGTCGATGGCGCATCAAGCGTGCGAATATTTCGTGTGCCTGTAGCGATCGACCTGGTGTATCTAAGAAGCGAAACTCCGCGGCCCAAAGCCATAGCGCGTAGCGGCTCGCGAGGCGATAATGGAGGTAGAAGAGAGCAGGTTGTGGGTCGACTATGGAAATTACCTCGTTGTTCGTGTCGTGAATAGCATTTGGGTGATATGTATCTTCGGGTTGCGCAGCGTTTACAAGCAGATCCCGTAGTGCTTCGGCCAGGCTGACATGGCCTCCGCCAGTTTTTGAGGTGAGGATCAGTATGTTCTTCTTTGACATTTTTCGCCTTTGAGATATTTTCTTTATGGGAGACTATATGCTACAATATATGAAAGCGCAACTATACAAGGTGCATAGATTCGTCAAGTCTGCTTGCTCAATAGAGGATTGTCAATCAGCACTATGTTTCCACATCGAACTCTCCTACCTTATCGATTAGAAGGGTGCGGACATCCCTTACTTCTACTCCACGGGTTGGGAGTGACTTACGCCACATGGCAAAATCTGGCTCCTTTGCTCTCACCGCATTTCCAATTGATTATGGTTGAATTACCTGGCACAGGTACATTGAGAGACGCGGAGTTTGAAAAGCCGTACTATCCAACCTGCGCAGAAGCGCTGGAAGAGCTTCGTATTGCTCTAGGGATCGAGCAATGGACAATTCTGGCCTACTCTACTGGCACGCGGGTGTGCGAGGCTTATTTGCAAATCTATCCGCAGCGTGTTTCACGAGCTGTTTTCCTCTGCCCTTTTTACATACGCAGGCCTCCTTATGCGTTAATGCGATCTTTTTTAGGGGTCAATGCAAAGCGCGTGCAGATAGTAAACTGGTTGCTAGCAGATTGGCGACTATATGGATGGCTATGGCTCAGTGCTTTCAACCTACAGCGGAATGAATACATTGGCGGCTGGATAAGCGAAATCAAATTATTACCTGTTGAAAATCTCAAGCGTGTGATTACTGATTTACCCAACCTGGGCCGCACACCATTTATCTTGCCAGGCACTCCGCCAGTGCCCATACTCTTCATCTGGGCCTCGCGTGATGCCATTTCCGCACGCCCGTCTCATCCAGGTCCGAATGATATGATCATTGAGGCTTGCCATAGCGCACCATTGCTGAACGCACAACGTGTGGCTGAAGTCGCGTTACCATTTCTACAAGAGGAGATTGATCGAAAAGAACAACATTCACTTCACAAACCAGTCTCCCAGAATACTGGCTATTGATCATAACCTCATGCATGCAATATAGTATTTTTAGTACTATACTTGTACAAGGCGCTGCTTATCCAATCCCGGCAAGGAGTAGCACATGAATTCAGGAACACTACTACCAATCCTGGCCACCATTATCTTTCAAAAAGGCCCCCTGGCCGGTAAAACGTTTCGAGTTGATAAATCGGTCATTACCATTGGACGCAATCCAAATAATGATATCGTTATTCCCGATCCCAAAGTTTCACGGAACCAGGCTCGGATATCACTACATGATGACGCGTGGAGTATCGAGAATCTTTCTCAAAACAGTCTGATTACGATTGATCAACGACTTGTGGAGAGAGGAGATATACAACATAACACTACGGTAGGTCTTGGAGATGATAGCGCGTTCCTCTTTCTACTCAGCTCAGATGAAACTGTGATTGAAACTGTTTCAATTACTCCGTCTGCACAATTTGAAAGGTTACCCGATTCAAATTTTCGGAGCTATCTTTTCGATGCGCTGGTCGATGGCCGCTTCAGAGGCGAAAATGTAGACCATGCCAATGTTACCTATCGCTGCGCCCGTCACGCCCATCATGTGAAATGGAGCCCAAAGCGCGATATCAATTCCATACAAGGTATGCCAGTAGTTGTCGAGAGGAGCCGAGACCAGCGCTTGAAGAGCACCGAAGCCCGCAATAACGAAGCCCAGAGGTGCGTGGAAGAACTTGAAAATGGGAATAGTCGATGTGTCGTCAACACCGGGTTCGCCCTTGAAGTAACGAACTGTATCCATAAGCACTACAGTCAGCGCTAGAAGTCCTGCTCCGGTCACAGACAGATAAATCAAGGTATGCGGTGGCGTCCAAAACTGATCGCGCCCAACGTAGAAATGTCATTCTCTATCCCAGATGGAGCCAAGCTCTCCTGAGAGAAGCAATACAAGTATAACCCAGGCGGCTGATCTCCGTAGCAGCCGCTCGCATCTGGCAATGCGTGCTGGAGTAATGGTGTAAGAAGCGGTTGATATGTTCGCCTTTGACTCTGAATATACCAAACGTTGTTTCTCCTTTCAAAGCCGTGGGCCTCTATTACGATTAAACCACTAATAACTATAAGATACATAGTAAGTATCGCCAATTACCAGGAGGGGAGATGATGGGCTAGTTCTACCAACTAATAGTTCTTGAATGGGAAAGGTCTCAAATGAGCAAGGAAGCGCGAGCATGGTGAAGATAAGAGAAAGGCAAGCCCTTTCCGTCCATGGACGGTATATGGCACCCCTAGCTGGTGGAACCAGATGTTTTACTCAAGCTGCTTGATCGTGAAAAATAATTATTTTTGCCGGTTTAATATCCCACCAGCTTCTTACATTAAGCTGGAGGTGCGTTTACAATTATGCCTACGAGGTTGGCTTGTACTAGACTATTGTCCAGTGGTCCACCTACAGCATTCGCCTGTCCAACCAGTGTAATATTTCCATTAGCATCTAGTGCTTGCCCGGTGATTACACCGGTTGGAGTTGTAATGGTACCGCTTGATGAGAGCGGTAAGACGACATCTGAGCTACCAAATATTCCAGCATCTATGTGAAGAGGAGCAGACAAATCCATCGATCCGGGAGATGTCGCACTGGAAAGCGGTGTAAAGGTCCCAGTGATTGGCTCAGTTTGACCAGATGAATCCTGTTGTAACGTAATCGTGATCGTGACGAGTCCCTCGGGAATACTGAGAGAGAAGGTATCATTGCTGACATTCCAAACAGAACCAGCATTTCCAGTAAAGGTTAGTGTGGTGCTGAAATTATTCGTATAGGGTCCTGGATAAGATGAATTTGATGTCCAGACAGTTGCTGTTCCGTTCCAGGTTCCAATGACAGTGTCTAATGGTTGCGATCGTCGAAACATGAGTTACCTCTTTGCTACCTATGTATTTGTTACCGTTGTCCCCTAACAGTACGTAATGCGTCCTCAACGATACATGATACAATACTCTGCAAGAACTGTGTTTGTTGTATCGCTGAGTGTGGCTGGCTTTTCCTGCTCACTCGTCTCGTATTTTTGGGGGCTATTTTGCAACAAGATCAGGAATTATACAATGCTTTACGGAGAGATCTAGCAGAGTCTGGGTCTCTGCCAGAGGGCAATAGTTTTACGTAAACATAAAGGTGGAAGAACTAGATTCGTTCTTTCTATGCTAGGTAGTAACCATAGTTTTCTTGTCTTAAATGGATAGTCGCTTTCTCATCGTCAATTACATGAGCAATGAAAGCAAGAAAGAAAGAACTACGTTATTTTATGCTTGCGGTTCAGCGTGAGGGAAACCGTTCACTTACAGAGGTGCTTCGCCCATTGGATCTGACGCCTTCACAAGCAGAGGTTTTACGTGTCCTACAAGATTTTCAACCATTGTCTCTCATCGCATTTGTTATCTGCTTATTTGTGAGAACGGAAGCCCGAGTCGTTTGATTAATGGGACGGTTGAAGCAAGGCTAATCGAACGAGTACCCTCTACAACGAATAGGGGAATGGTGACATTGACTTTAACAGAAAAAGGTCATGAGAGAGGCGAGCGTGTTCGTGAAGTGGAGCATATGATGTATCGAACGACACAGAATTACTTGGAGTAGTTCCTCTTCTAGATATTCAGGCGCTTTTATGGCGTTTTATCGAAGGAGGACCAGCGGGAGACGCGCTTGCCCGGCGCACAGGTCGATTGTAACAGGCATTCACGATCAACTGTAGATGGGTGTGGGATAGGAGCCAGTATTGTTGAACTAGAGGGATCTTCTGTTATTTTGATATAAGGCTCAAGGACTAATGCCAAAGCGCTGAAGGATGGCCTGTGGAGAGCCGAGAGGGGAGGGAAGGCGACGCAGAGGCAGATGGGTCAACATGGCAAATTCAGCGAGATGGAAAATCCCATAGGCTTGCCCAATGAAGACGATGATTTTGTCCCGATTTGCTTCTCGTAAGCGCTGACGCCAGCGTGCCGTGCCCTCGCCAGCAAGCAAAGCCGAACTGAGGGAGGGAACCGCCTCAGTGGATGAGGTGGGCGTGGTGGCGACCTGCGCTTGCCACAAGCGAAAAGCGGTACACAGCCCCATCACCAGCAAGGTAAAGAAACAATGCACCACCACCGCAGCCTCGGTGCGTTTGGGAAAGCGCAAGAGATGCCAGGGATGTTTCCCCTCTTTGAAAATGCCGTTCTCAATGACGCTGCGCCAGTCGTAGGTGTCGAAAATGCGGAAGGGATCGCTCACCTCCCCATTGGTCAAATAGACCGTTCCGCCGCCTTTGGGGATGCGATTCTCGAAGCTTCGCACGACCACGGCATTGATGGGCTGGCCAACATAGTCGCGTCGATGGGCGTACTGGGTGTCTTCAGCCTCTCCATAGCTATCGTAACTGGTCAAGGCTTCCAGTCCCACCACTTCGGTGCGCATCCGTTGCAGGGTCGCGTTTTTGCCATGCCCATGACTGACGACCCGCTCGCGCACCACGGTACGCTCCCCTTTGGCTAATCCCTGTGCATCCTGGACCACGCTCATGTTGGCTTTGCCCACGATCACAAAGATGATGCCTCGTTGGTGCACCTGCCACACATCTGCTCCATCCAGGTATCCACGATCAATCACGACGGTGCCAATGTGCGCCTGCTCTCCCAGGTTGCGTTGGGCTTGCTCGAGCAGCGGGAGCAGCCAACTGCCCTCATACTCCTGGATCTTGACGACCTTCATGGCCAGGGGCAGGCGCGTTTGCACCTCAATGAGCACCAGGACTTTCCATCCATAGATGTAATATTCCTCTGTTACCGCTTCTTGCTGGCCTTTGACTTTCACCTTGCGGGTTTGCTTGAGCTTCCCGCTCCCCTCATAGCTCTTGGGCGTGGGGAGTTTACTTCCATCCAAGGCAACCAGGAGCTCACCGCTGAACATTCCCCGTCGCGCGAGCAAGTGCACCATCTGGTTGAAGAGGCGCTCCATCTCTTCCTCGGTGAGTTTGCTGATGTTATCGGCCAGGCACTGAGCGCTGAGAGGCCCTGTTTCTTTTTCGTGCTCCGTTGCGCATCCCCGCGCTTGGTCATGCCGTTTTCGCATTGCTGCGCATTGAAGCCCACCAACTCCATCAGTCCCAGGTCGCTAAACAAGACGCGCGGCAGCTCATTCATCGATTGGCCGCCAATGAGCACTTTGAGCAGATACAGCAGCACACATTGCACCGTTAGCACCAGTATCCGTTTCACTTCTGGCAGACTCACTTGCTCAAACGCCTGCAACATCCCCATGTCTTGCAGAAACACAAAAAACTCATCCAGCAACCCTGCATCGCTGAGTTCATGCATCTCGTCAATGGCTTCACCCGCATACAATCCCTGCGCGACTTTGATGTCATCTCTCCATGCCAGCTTCCAGTTCAGCCGATCCTGGATGATGCTTGGGTCTTTGGTTGTCTCGGTGAGGGCTGTCTGGCTCTTCATGCCGTCATTCCTCTTCCCTTTTTCCTTAGCCTACCATTTTCTCCCCTTCACCACAACTCTTATATCAAAATACCAGAGAGGGATCTTATCCCACATTGACGTCGCAGTTTATATTCTCTATAATTCCCTATGTTATCAACACATTGTGAAGGGACATTTAGCGAGTGCATGGGTCGTATTATTCTGCTACGAAAGGTCACTCCAGTGCAAAGACCTGAAAAGATATATATAAAGAATTTTGGCAAACCGAATTGCTCTCAACTTCTGAGTAAAGTGCTTGTATTGTTGCTTGTCTTACTCATGACTGCTTGCGCAAGCGCAACTGCCGCAAGCAGTAAGCCTACGCCAACTCCTCCAGAGATTTCCCCTACAAGTGGACCTATCGAACAAGCAGCGGTACCAGGTTCAATAGAAGTCAAGGTTACGCTTGTCGAGTTTCGCATCCATTCCTCGGTGACGGTTTTTCACGCAAACACTGACTATTACTTTGTCGTGTCTAATAAAGGTCACGATATCCACGAGTTCATGATTATGCCCGATAAGCCGGATGGAAGCCCTCTCACCCCCGATGAGCAGTACAAAGGAATGCTCATCGAGCTTGAACCAATCTTGCCGGGTTCAACGTGGACCACTAACTTCATATTCCGAACCGCGGGAAGATACGAGATTGCTTGCCAGATGGGGAGACACTATCAAGCTGGCATGAGGCTTCCGATTGCTGTTAATAGCTAATGGGTAGGAAATAAAGGTTACCACTTTCGTTGTTTTATCTAGAGAAGAAGTGCTTGAAATTAGTCTACATGTTTGATATTACCCGTTCTTGTGCCTCTCAATGTCTTGACGATTATAGTATAGTATTAGAGAGATATCGAACGTTTGTATCAATTTCTAGTGGTGATTGGTGGTTCTGTTTTATGCCCCAGGACAAAATTGTAATTCGTGGTGCTCGCGAACACAACCTGAAAAATATCGATGTTACTATTCCCCGTGATCAATTAGTAGTTATTACAGGTCTCTCTGGCTCAGGTAAGAGTAGTCTGGCTTTTGATACTATTTTTGCCGAGGGACAGCGCCGTTATGTTGAATCTTTGTCGGCTTATGCGCGGCAATTTCTTGATAAAATGGAGAAGCCTGATGTCGATCATATCGATGGCCTCTCACCGGCAATATCTATTGATCAGAAGGGGACTTCACATAATCCTCGCTCGACTGTAGGGACAGTCACCGAGATTTATGACTATATGCGCCTGCTCTACGCACGCATTGGACATCCACATTGCCCTAAATGCGGACGTGAGGTAAGCCGACAGACAGTACAGCAAATTGTCGATGCTGTTCTCAATTTGCCCGAAGGTTCGCGTATCATGCTGCTTGCTCCACTTATTTCAGGACGCAAAGGTGAATATAAAAGTATCTTCGAGGAGATGCGGCGTTCAGGTTATGTGCGCATACGTGTGGATGGCAAGATACACGATCTGAGCGAAGAGATCGAATTAGATAAGCAGAAGAAGCATACTATTGAAGTGGTAGTTGATCGTCTGGTCATTCGCAAAGAACAAAAGGCGTCAACTTCAGGAGATAGGCACTATCAACAAGATGAATTCGGACACAATGATGCAAGGCGCAATGAATTCCCCCCTTACAGGGAGGTTGCAGAGCGCCCTGTGCTTTATGATGTGAATGCTGAGAGAGAGGGTCGATCTGGAGAAGATGTGGGCAGAGACAAGCCAGTAGAGATGCGACAAGAGCATAACGATTCATCATTTAGGCAGCGCGTAACCGATTCGCTCGAGACAACCTTGAAACTCGGCGGTGGTGTTGTACTGGTTTCGATTGTCGATGGCGAAGAAATCCTGTTTTCTGAGAACTTTGCCTGTGTCTATGATGGAATTAGTTTACCAGAAATTGCGCCTCGCACCTTTAGCTTTAATAGCCCGCATGGCGCGTGTCCGACCTGCACTGGTCTGGGAACACAGCAAGTGATCGATCCCGAGCTGATAGTGACACATCCTACATTGAGCCTGGCAGAGGGAGCGATTGTGCCATGGAGCAAGGTTATCAATGGGAGTCAGTGGCATGCTTCTATTTTGGAAGCACTTGCAAAAGCATATAACTTCAGTCTCGATACTCCCTGGCAGAGCTTGACGGAAGAGCAACGCCAAAAGGTGCTTTACGGTACACCTGAGCCGCTGTCGATTCGCTATACACCACAGCATGGTCGCACACGCACGTATACTGTTAACTTCGAAGGGGTCATTACAGGCCTGGATCGACGTTACAAACAGACTGATAGCGAAGGAGTTCGAGAGGAAATCGAAAGCTATATGTCTGCTCGTGTCTGTCCTGAATGCCATGGAGCCAGGCTCAAGCCAGAAGCGCTGGGTGTTACAGTCGGTGGTCGTAACATTGTGCAGGTTACTCGGCTTTCGATTGTGATGGCGCAACGTTTTTTCCAGGAGTTAGAGAATAGCACCTCACACTACGTTAACCAGGCTGTGATTACAGTGGCACCAACAAGTAATGGGAATGGAAAGAAGAAAAATGGCAATGGTGCTCCAGGCGTGCCTGATCCACTCACACCAATTGATACTCACGGGCCGTTGGTTTCTGCCTCTCTCACAGAACGTGAGAGCTTAATAGCTCATCAGGTCTTCAAAGAGATCCGTTCACGCCTACAATTTCTGGTCGATGTTGGCCTTGATTATCTGAGCCTGGATCGAGCAGCTGCTAGTCTTTCTGGTGGAGAAGCTCAGCGCATTCGGCTGGCTACACAGATTGGCTCAGGTCTCATGGGCGTACTCTACATACTCGATGAACCTAGTATTGGCCTACATCAACGCGACAACGCACGTTTGATCAGGACATTGGTGCGTTTGCGTGATATAGGCAACACATTGTTAGTTGTTGAGCATGATGAAGATACCATGCGTGCTGCTGATCACATTATCGATATTGGGCCAGGCGCTGGAGAACATGGTGGAAGGGTAGTCGCCGAAGGCAAATTTGAAGATATAGTTGCCAACTTGAATTCACTCACGGGTGATTATCTATCCAGGCGCAAGCGTATTCCATTACCTACGTCTCGCCGGGAGGGTAACGGGAGATCCCTGCTCATTTCGGGTGCACGCGAGAATAACCTCAAAAACGTTTCGGTCGATATTCCACTTGGGAAGTTTGTGGTGATTACAGGTGTATCAGGCTCCGGCAAGAGCACCCTGATTACTGATATCATGTACCGTAAACTGGCTCATATACTACATCGTGCTCATGATAAACCTGGTGCGCACGATACCATTCAGGGAATAGAGTTTCTTGACAAAGTCATTGATATTGACCAATCGCCGATTGGACGTACTCCACGCTCCAATCCTGCTACATACACAAATGCTTTCACAGGTATTCGCGAACTCTTCGCGCATGTGCCTGAGTCACGTATACGTGGCTACATGCCAGGTCGATTCTCATTTAATGTCAAGGGTGGCCGTTGTGAAGCCTGTAAAGGCGAAGGTATTGTCAAAATCGAGATGAACTTCTTGCCTGACGTATATGTACCATGCGAAGTATGTAAGGGGAAACGCTACAATCGCGAAGCGCTGGAGATTCATTATAAAGGCAAGAACATAGCCGACGTACTGGATATGACAATCGAAGAAGCAATGGACTTTTTCGCTAATGTGCCCTCCATTTTCAATAAGATGAAGACCCTTAACGATGTAGGTCTTGGTTATATGCGTCTGGGGCAACCTGCTACAACACTCTCTGGTGGTGAAGCGCAGCGTGTCAAACTATCGACCGAGCTTTCTCGCCGAGCTACAGGACGTACGATGTATATTCTTGATGAACCAACGACAGGACTGCATTTTGCTGATGTAGATCGTTTGCTCGAGGTATTGCAACGTCTAGTCGATGCAGGCAATTCAATAGTTGTGATCGAGCATAACATGGAAGTTATTAAAAGCGCGGATTGGATCATCGATCTGGGGCCTGAAGGTGGAGACGCTGGTGGCGAGCTTATCGCTCAAGGAACGCCGGAAGATGTTGCAGAGAATGAACGGTCGTTTACAGGCTATTATCTGAAGCGGATGTTTACTGAAGAAGCGGAGTTCGCTCGTACTCATCAGTCGAGTGAGATTGTGGCGGGTTAGCCTGTGCCTTGTACTCTAGCTCTTCTTGCATACTCTCGGCGACTGCATCTTTTGGGGTTTGCTCATTACTATCATCTGGCGATATATAGGGACCGCCCAACTTGATAGGTACGCCACGCATGCGCTGGCGATAATCTACCCAAATAATTAATCCAAACATGGTGATAATTACCAGTATAATGCCTACAAATTTATAAAAATGCGCTGCATGTATACCTGAAAAACTGAGGGCCAACAAACCAAAAATAATCGCTACTCCATAGAACAGGTAACAGATCTGCTTGACACTTAATCCCATCGCCATTAGCCTATGATGAAGATGCGTTTTATCATAATGCAAGGGCGATTGACCTCGTCGAATACGATTGATGATCACTAAAGCAACGTCCAGTATAGGTACTCCGAGCACCATCAAGGCAAGTGCAAGCTTTGCTCCCCCCATAATTGAAAGAACAGCAAGTGCAAGCCCTAAAAACATTGAACCAGTATCCCCCATAAAAATTTTTGCCGGATTCCAGTTATGTGGTAGAAAACCAAAGACAGCGCCTGTAAAAATGGCAGAGAGTACCGCTATACTATACTGGTGAAGCATGAAGCTAATAATTGTAATGAAGAGCGCGGTAATACCTACAACTCCGGTAGCTAACCCATCCATCCCATCGATCCAGTTAACCGTATTCATCATCCCAACTGTCCAAAACCAGGTTAGCAAAATGGCAGGAATCGCGGCAAGAGCAATGTCGCTATTGTGAACAACTAGAAATAGCGTAGGTTCACGATACCACGGCAAGTTTGCAGTGACATGATCAACGCCAAAGGGGTTATTAAAGGTAAAAAGGAGGATACCATGGAACGTTCCATCTATCCATGGACCAAGAATAATGATAACCGCCATAGTCTGAGCAATGAGTTTAGGCCAGGGACCAAGTCCTAATATATCATCATAGGCATGCACAAGCACAAGCAAGGCTCCTGCAATAACCAGTAACCAGAAAATTGTGAGTTCGTTAGCATGTGCATTGAGGTTAGGGCCAGGAGTATAAAAAAACACAGACGCTATGACGAAAGCCAGGTAGATAGCAACACCCCCTAATCGGGGAACAGCTTTTGTATGAACTCTGCGCGCAGCCGGCTTGTCGAGCCATCCTAACTTGTAACAGAACGCTTTGACAAAAAAGGTGAGTATATAGGCGAGTAGAAAGGCTGCCCCGCCGCCGATCAACAAAGCGATGGCGTCAGGAAGCTTGATAGGAATAAGTAATAATAGTCGAATTTGTCCGAGACCTCGCTCAAGCATTACAAACAACTCTCCCTACTTATGTAGATTAATGCATTAACTTCCTCTTGTAAAGAGGCTGAACATACATGAGGCTCTACGAACGGGGACGCAAATGTCCCTATGCGATACCCTGAAACAAGGTCCGGGCGACGCAAGCGTCCCCCCCATCGCTCCGTTACTCCGACCCTATGAGACCTCAAAAACCTACATGAATGCTTTGAATATAGGTTACCTGGTAAAGAAAACGTGTTTGTTAGTCCCTTTTTACTTTATACGATTTAGAACGTTACCTGTAACACACGGTACCAACCTGCAAAGTCCTTCGTAAACGTCAGGATTACCTGTGGCCAGATTTCGTGTAGTATTGAAGTGAGCACTTCGTGTTGGCGATATCCGATTTCTAATAATAAGATTGCTCCTTCTTTCAGTTTCTGAGATTGCCGTAATTCTTGAAAAAAGCGGAGCATCAAATCTAGCCCAAGAGGGCCGCTAAATAGCGCGAGATGTGGTTCATACGCACGAACGTCGAGAGGTACTTCCTCCAACTCCTCAGTTCCTATATAGGGCAGATTGGCCACGAGTATATCGACGGGTTCAGGTAAGGGCACCAGAAGATCGCCATGCAAAAGTCGTATGCGGTCTTCAACATGATGTCTTTGGCAATTAAGGCGAGCCACATCAAGCGCATCAGCTGAGATATCGCTTGCGTACAGGTAAGGAAGACGTGGCTCGAATACAGCTAAAGTCACTGGAATAGCACCGCTACCCGTACCGATGTCGGCAACAATTGGTATGCGTCCAGCGTCAAACATTTTCCTACAGACGTTGAGCGCTACTTCAACCAGTAATTCTGTTTCCGGGCGAGGAATTAAGACTCGATTGTCGACGACGAAATCAAGCCCATAAAACTCTTTATGGCCGGTGAGATACGCCACTGGCTCGCCTCGCGAACGTCGCTCTATGAGATCCAGATATTGAAGCTCTTGTTCTGAGCTAAGCACATGCTGAGGATATGCATACAAGAAGCTGCGTTCAGTGTGCAGAGTATGACTCAACAATACCTGGGCATCAAGCCTGGCATCGGCCTGGTCTGCCTGTGTGAGGGATCGAGTTGCTTGTTCTAATGCCTGATGGATTGTGGTCATGATCTAAAGTGGCTGGCGTCCAGCAAAACCTGCATCGGGATAGTGCCAGAAGTTGATATGTTCTTCACCCAAGTGCCAACACAGGTACACTTCGCGGCCATTGCGCATACTGAGGAAATCGATTAATCCTATGGAGGGATCTTTCAATTCACAACCAAAGCTACTTAGAGCATCGATCAGTTCTTGCATAGTCTGGATTTGTTGCGCCAGTTCTTTCTGCAGTTTGTTGATCCGTATGTGAAGGTGATGACCGTTCCCCATTGCCTGTGCATGAAGAACGCCGAGTTCCTCTTCCTTTTGCTGCATAACTTTGCGGTGTTCTTGTATCTGAAGGAGCACAATCGATATTTGAGGCAATAAGGATTCAGCTTCTTCGCGTGTGAAGTAATGAGCCAAGCGTTCCTTTCCTTTCAGCGCACTGGCTTAACTTACGTTCGCTAACAGAATGATACCATGTTCTGTTATGTCTGTATAGTAGGGATTGAATGCGATCCGCAAGGTTTCCTCAAAAGTCAATTTGTGTAGGTTTTCTGGGCACAACAGGTACGCAGAAAACCCACATACTCATACAAGAAAGGCTTGTTGCGCACAGCAGCGGAACCGATTTGACCATTCCACAAAATCAGCTTTTCTATGACCTTATAGTCAATCGCTGCCAGGCCATGCGTAGCAGCGAGCCAGCGATTTGTGGGTCTTGACTGAGGAGTGTGCGAAGCATATTCAAGTAGCTACCATCCATGCTGATGATAGGCGTTTCGAGCAATGCCCGTTGGAGTACCTGATGCCCCTTCGTGGTACCAAAAAGACCAAAGAACGTTGCCTGGTCGGTGTTGGAACCTAAGCGGTCTAATGCCCAGCGCAACCAATCCTCAATCCGAAAGAGCTGTCCTAGCCGCCCCGCATGCAACAAATCGTGCAAGTATGTATCGATAGCTCCTGGTACATGGTTGAGGATTTGATTAGCTACCGCCTGTGCTGCCAGTCGACCACTGATAAGCGCGGGGTAGATACCTCCACCCGTCGCAGCTCCACATAGTCCGGCGGCGTCACCCAACAATAGTGCTCGCCCTTTTGCGTCGTTACGATAGACTCGCTTCAATCTTCCACCAATGGGAATCAAACCACCTTTGCGCAGTATCACACGCATCTGGCTTAAATCCATCGTCTCACCAAAGAGTTTTTGACCTATTCGAAGAGAGGTGGTCGGATTGAACTTGCGTTGATAGCCAGCCACTCCTAAAGCAGCTGTTTTGCCGTGGGGCGCCAGCCAGATGCAATAGCCAGGAGCCAAATCGTGATTCATGATCATGAAGAACTTTTCTTGATCAACAGATACACCATCTACCAGCCATTCTGCGGCTGCTAACAAATGTGTGTTCTGATCAAGATCCATCCGCTGTGCCACTCGTGAACGAGGCCCATCCGCACCAATCAGGAAACGTGCCCGGACGGTCTCATGTATGGCTGGTATAGATCCATTAGTCTCGTCCTCGGGTAAGCTGCTAAAACCGATCTGCATCAATCCATCTTCGTCACAGTATGCATCCTGAAAGGTCGCACCAGAGCGAATAATGGCACCACGCTCCTGTGCTTCCTCAGCCATCCAACGCAGCATACCAGTCACATCTACCATATAATAGCGATAGGCCTTGGAACTTATCTCAAATGGAGCTGATTGGTTGGGAGCCAGTAGGCTTAAGCGCCGCACAGAGTTCGTTAGATAGCGTGTAGGCACATCGGTCACATCCAGCACATCACTGAAAAGAATACCTGTAGTCCGTACCAAATTGCCTATCTCGGCATCTTTTTCAAGAACGAGTACATGTAGTCCACGAGCCGCAGCTCCACTCGCAAAACTGAGGCCTGCAAAACTTGCCCCGACAACGATGATATCATAGATATCGCCTTTTTGATGCCGAGTAAATATCATTTCTTGTCTCCTTTTCTGCACAATTCAGGTAACCAATGTGGCTTCAACCTCTTTAGCGATGCCAGGCTGAGGGTAGATTTAGAGCATCTACATTAGCCAGTGCAAGGTGCCACCCAGAAATGATTTTACCACAGCAAAAGGAGTGTCCCAATCTACTCAACATCAGGGTGTTGACGATGCAGTTGGCGTTGCAACGGGTGTTCCCGTTCCAGGGGTTGGCGTAGATAGACTACCCAGCTTAATTGTCAAATCGTCAAAGGTTTTGAGATTCACTGGCTGTCCTGTTTGTACTGAAGTGCTCGAGTAAGTGCCTATGACCGTATCACCAGGTTGCACAAGTGGCAACTTGGGTGAAAGACCCAGGTTTGCAGTGAAGATGACATTCTGACCGCTGATCTGGAGGTAGTAAATCGTATTTCCACTTTGTTGGGTCACAGATATACGCAAAACCTTCCCCGTCACAGTTTGCTGCGTTCCTCCAATGTTTGTGCTGACACACGCATTAGGTATTCCTTGTTGCGTCAGCCAAAGTTTGTAGTCACTCAGAGCCGCTGGGAGGGTGGCTTCAAATTGCACATTGCTGCCGTTCAGGTTTTTCGCATCAATAATGCCCACATCCTGGAAAATGCTATTGCTGCTGTAAATGGCAACCCAGGTCGGTTGCCCACATATCTGGTACAACTGAGAGGTATCCACGTTGTACCGCAGTATATTGGCACGGGTGGATTGAAAGGTGTTCGCTACATTGTCACCAATACCTATTCCTGCCGCCCCTGGGTAGAAGTGTGCTTCATTCTTGTGCGTATCGAAGAGGAAGACACCTGTACTGGAGTTATCATTGGCAGATGATGACGTCATTGGAATGAGCCAGACAGGTTGATCAACATTGTTATAGAGCAATTGAGGAGGAGTTACTGGCGACTGCTGACCGGCTCCGGAGGGGTTGAACCAGGGAGCAGCATGATATAATCCCCACCATGTCAGGTATTGGGTTACAGTGTCGGATGGCATAACGCGATCTACCCACAACGGCACTTTATTTGGCGCATAGACGGTGATATCTCCGGTGTGCGCATTCACAAGTAGCACCTGGCTCAGCACATCGCCGGTATATCCACGCGTCGGCTGCATAAGAGATATCGTCCAATATGGATGAAAGCTGTCATCGAGTTCCAGGGTGGGATCAACAAGCCTGGCATAGGTATAGCCACTCAGATAGACATGCCGTATCAAGTCTTGATTGAAGATTGCCCCAGGCAGGTAGGCAATTGAGTCACCGGGGCCGGTATGCAATGTGGGCTGGGCATTGGGATTCTCTGCATCAACAACCACAAAACCAGGTGTGGAAGAATTGGAGAGATTGATAAAGATGTTGTTGTAGGTCAATGGAGCAACATAATAGAGATGATGGCTGATAGATTGCAGTGTGTAGCTGGCAGGATCAATGCTATAAGATGAACCCAGGTTCTGGCCGTTGGAGCCAAGGATCTGTTGTCCTTTGAAAGCGGCCACGCTCTGGCTGACCAGGACAATGTGATTGGGGTCGGTCGCTATCAATGGGGTGCTTTGTGTCTCCACTTTGACATTTGGAATAGCTGCGAGCGCTTTGGCGTTGGTATCGAACCAAGTTGTAAAGACAACAATCAGGCCCGCGACGACAATGCCGATAGTAGCCGCCACCGCCAAACCAAAAATGCCTGCTGCAATGACTCCTCGCGAAGTCTCAGTTGGTAGGTTGATGGGATTGCTACGTCCAGAGCGTCGGCCCTGGCTGGCGGCTGCGACATCTTCTAATGAGCCTAGCAAGGGGCGAACAAACACAAAAAGATTCGCAATGCTACTGACAACAAGCGGGAATAGTATCCATTGCCAGCCTCCAAAGGGACCGGTTAAGGCAGGCTCAGAAACATAGAGAATGAGTAGGCAGAATAGATAATTGAAAATAAAGTACCCTATGAACCACCTGGCAAAACTTCGAGCGATGAACAGTTCACGTCGACCAAAAGCAAGTCGCCCAATAGTCAGTATGGCCATAACAATAAGTGCACCGATGAGAGCCAATAGTAAGATAATCATGGCAATCTCTCCTGATTTATTTAATCGGATACGAATGTAGACTGCAAGTCTTTTGCTTCTAATGGTAACTTGCTCGTCAATAGCTTGTTATTGGCAGAGGATCTAATATTGGTAGCCGCTTTGAATTTTTCAAAAAATGCTTACAATTTTGTGTTATTCTTGCTATTCAGACATGAGTACATATATACTGACCAGTAGAGTTGTATATGGCAATTCTAGCTATTTTTCTGTCTTAAGAGGCTTTAGTCGTACAAGACTAAGCTAGAAGCTATGGTAGAAAGGAACCTGTTATGCAAACTGTTACTGACTGGGGTCAAGCACTCCTTACCTCGTTTACGACCGCGCTTGCACTCATCTTCGCGTTCATACCAAAGTTGATTGGTTTCCTCATCATTATGCTGGTTGGTTGGCTCGTTGCAAAGGCCCTTGGCAAAGCCGTTACCCTCCTCTTGCGCAAGATTGGATTTGATAACTTTTCTAATCGAATTGGACTCACACGTTTTGAACAGCGTATGGGCATTCAATTAGATCCGGCAGATTTCCTGGGTCAAATCGTGTTCTGGTTGATTATTCTTGTATTCCTTGTGCCCGCGTTGGAGTCTCTCGGCCTCACCTCAATTACGCTTATCCTAAACGAACTTATCTCCTATATTCCCAACGTGTTCGTAGCAATACTGATCCTTTTCCTGGGTACATTACTTGCGACCGTTGTAGCTGACATTGTTCGTGGCGCAATAGCAACTGCTGGTATTGGTAATCCAAATGTGTTTGCTGAGATTTCTCGCTGGGCAATTATCCTCTTTGCGGTTTTGATGGCACTGACACAGCTCGATATTGCAACTGCGCTCGTTATAGAGCTATTCGGGGCCATTGTTTTCGGAAGTGCGCTTGCATTTGGTCTTGCGTTCGGACTCGGAGGACGTGAAGCTGCCAGGAGGTTAATTGAAAGTAGTGAAAATGCCCTGGGCAACCGCGCCGCTACTGTTAGCACAGAAACGCCAACAAGTCAAATTCCTACTACATCTCCTATAGAGCCAACACAGACAGAATAACTTTTCAAATAATGAGTTGGTTTGCAATTATACGTTAAAGATTAAGGGGGAGTTCCCTTGGAGTACGTTTAGGAACTCCCTAACTTTGTTCTGAATACCTAAATTATGAAGCTTTCTGGTTTTATAAATACCATCCAGAAAGTTGCAGGTAGCATCTTCCCTCATTCACTCCCGACGGCATCCACCAACGAGCAAGTGAAACGCGTATCAGGGTATTAATAGGGATATGCTGGATTGGGTTGGCGAAACCTACGTACGGTATCGATAGAGTTCCCTGGTAGTGATCATATATGTCATACTTGATTTGATAATAAGACTTTTCATTCTTCTGGGTTAAATTCAGAGGCCTATTTGGAAGCCAATAACCTATGCTCCATTTCGGGACCCCTGTAGTGACAAGCCTCAGGCTCACGTTCAACACAGAACAAGCCAATCACTTGTGCATTGTGTCCTAGATGCTCGATAAACTCTTTACTGTTAAAGTTAGATAAACGTTCTTCCTCATACGCATGAATAAATGTTGGACCAAGTACTTTCCGAGTTCGTTTAGCTACGCCTAGATTTTCATCTTCTTGTTTTTGCTTTGCTCGAATCTCATGATCTGGTGCCAAATCTTTGAGGTGCAGGTATTGTATGTCCAGTTCACCTAACCGCTTTTGAAGGCTTGAACTATTCACGAATGCATATTTTGAACCTCGCATACCACGTCGCATGCGTATATCACAGAACGTGTCTACTTTTGCATCGAGCAGTGCTTGGAAAAAGCTTTCCTGATCAAATCCATAAACACCGATGGTCACAATCTTTGGTTTCATCTAAGCATTCCCACCTGGAAAAGAATACTTCTTTCGCGATCGCCCAACTTTTTTGTTATTTGTTACTAACCACTCCTGGGACAAAAGAGTAGGTTGTTCATCCGTTAAGACCTGGATTATCTGGTTTATCTGTAACTGCGTTTTAGTTGCACCTGCTTCATCAATATGAGCTACATCAATTTTTTGCTCAGCAAGGGTATTTCCTATCAATTTGGTGCGATGACACTCTTGCGGTTTAGCTTCGCTACACATAAGGGCAATATGAAGCTGCTTTCCCCATGCAGTATGAAGATAGCTGATGAGCGATTGCCATAGCCAATCGTATAGATAGGGACTGTTGTCATAGTATTCTCCAACATCAATAATTATGAAATTTAACTTTTCCATTTCGAACAAAGATTTATTGACTGATATCCGAAGTTTTGATAATAGCTTATCTTGTACTTTAAAGCAAGTATACTGAGCGATACAAAGTATGTCAATGACTGATTTGATGGCTTATGGCTAGCAATATGTTGAGTTTAACGATGATGTAATGCAGGAGTATAACCAATTGTGATGTTGGCTTGGAAATGTCACTTTTCCAAGGTACTCTTCGTATTACGCTCGCCATCGTAGCTGACAAGAATACGCTTATCCTCGTAGACTGTCTCTAGATGTACAGGGCGGCCCCACAACTGATATACATACTGGAGCGTTCTCTCGGCATAGACAAGATCGAGTTCCTGGCCCTCGAAGAGGTGCTTGATATAGAGCTCACTATTCCCACGATAGTCACCATTGTCAATAACCAGGTACGGATTACCGAAATTGGTCAGGCTGGCTACAATCCCATCACGCACCTTTTCCCAATCTTTCTCTACGATCACCCATTCATCCCCTTCTTTTCTATAGAGGTAGAGGTCAAGCTCTTTCACCAGATCTTCGGTCAGGTAATTACGCAAGAAGGAGACATCATTATCTAGTTCGCGAACTTCGAAGATCTTCTGATTTCCCATATCAGATTGGCGCCCCAGACGCTCCTGCTCCTCTTTCGTTGGATTATTCCAGCGTTTCTCGATGTCCTCAAACATCTTGAATCCAAGGTAGTAGGGATTAAGAGAAGTTGGCGAAGGTGAAAGTACACTTGAGTGCAATTGATCGAACTCAACGGTTTCAGAGTCTGATATAACTCCTGTATCACCTAAACTGCGCATGATACGAGAGTGCCATAGGCTGGCCCACCCCTCGTTCATTATCTTGGTCTGCATTTGAGGCACGAAGTAAAGCATCTCAGTACGGACAATCTCAATGATGTCGCGCTGCCAGGGCTCAAGGTGCGGAGCATGGAGCATCAAAAACTGTAAGATATCTTTCTCTGGTTTCTCTGGAAATTTGGGTGGTTTACCCAATTGTTTCTCGCGTTCCTCTTCTGCTTTTTTCGCTTTTCTTTCCAGTCCCCAGAGATCATCATACTCGCTTGATACCTGGGAAACAGATTTTTCTTCCTTCTCGTCAGGTTCAGTATCACGAATAAACAGGTTATAGTCTACATGCTCTTGAATCGAAAGAACAGCATCGAGGAAACGCTCAACTTCTGCTTTGCCGTGATCGAACTCGTACTTGGCTATGCGCTCGGCATGAATACTCACCTTGTCGATCATGCGTCGCGAAGTATGTTGGAAGTAGGCATTGTTCTTGAAAAAGTCGGTGTGCCCGAAGACATGTGCTGCTACAAATGTGTTTTGTAGCAAATCGTTCATTTCCATCAGGAAGGCATAACTAGGATTGGTGTTGACGACCATTTCATAGATCTTGCTCAACCCAAAATCATATTGCATCTTCTGACGATGGTATGCTTTACCATGAGTCCAGTGGCTGAAGCGACCAGGCAGGCTATACGAAGCGAATTCGTACATGATGGCTGCAGGTACTAACTCGAAGTGTGTAGGAAATGGATCTAACCCAAATGCCAGCGCTTCGTCCCAGGCATGATCGATCGAATCACGTAAACGTTCAATATCACTATCTGCCATCAGGAAGCTCCCTCTATCTAGACAATTACATTGCGGAAACAGGATCGTGTTGAGCAAAAAATTTCCGCAGGGCAGGATAGACTTCTTTCTTATCTGAGATCGTCACAGCAGTAAATTTTCGGTCGGAAATTTTATTATAAGCTGACATCAACGTGCTAGGCGAGCGATAATGCCCTTCGCGAATTTCACCGTAACCAAAGATGTTACAAAGCTCCATTAGTCTAGTAACTAATTGCACGCAGCGATCATTGTCCCAGGGTAAATTATCTCCATCGGAAAAGTGGAAAGGATAGATGTTCCAGTCATCAGGGTTATATCGCGCTCTGATGATCTCCAGGGCAAGTTCATAAGCCGAGGAGACCTGGGTACCACCGCTTTCACCTTTATGGAAAAACTCTTCTTCAGTAACCTCTTTGGCTTCTGTGTGGTGGCTGATAAAGACTATTTGCACGTTGTTGTATTTCGTTCGCAGAAATCGTACCATCCAGAAGTAGAAGCTACGCGCAATATACTTTTCAAACTCTCCCATACTGCCCGAGACATCCATCATAGCGATTACAACGGCATTTGATTGATAGCGTATTGTCGGTTCCCAAACCTTAAAGCGCAAGTCATCTGACTTAATATCTTTGAATTTCGCCTCGCCTTTCGAGGCATTTCGCTTCATGTTTTCCATGATAGTGCGTTTTTTATCAAGATTTGTAAGGGGGCCTTTTTTGCGAACATCAGTGAAACGCACTGCCTCAGTTTGGAGTTCTTGCTGACGTTTTTGTTCAAGATTAGGCAGGCCAAGATCTTCAAAGATCAGTTCTGCAAGTTCCTCCATTGAGATCTCTGCTTCATAGTAATCGTAGCCCGCTTCTTTACCTGCATCGCCTTTTTTGCCTCTACCAGGTCTGGGTTCCTGAGCTATTACATCTCCGACTTTACTCTTCCCATTACCTTCACCAGCATGCTCCTGACGGCCAGGATCATAGCGGAAACGATACTTATCAAGGGAGCGAATTGGAACCTTGACTACCTTCTTGCCGTCGGAGAGTATAATACTCTCCTCGCTGACAATATCACCTAAATTTTTCTTTATGGCCTCGCGAATTTTCTCTTTATGGCGCTCTTGATCGACCTGGCCTTTGCGATGCAATGACCAGTCATGTTGGGATACCGACATGGAACAAACTCCTTCCAGTTGAGAAATGGGCGAAATACTCTCAGCTGCGACGGCAATGACTACACGTTATTTCCAACTGCCTGGAGATACCTTGCAATCATCGAGAGGCAGTGCATTGCACTCCAACCATTATCGATTCAACAAGCTACCTGTATAGCGTAAAATCTCGTTTGCGCAAACATGGCAATATCCATGCTCCGCCATTAAGCGATTCACAACATCGTTTATCTTACGCAGTTGCTCTTTGTCAGGAGTGCGAGCTGATGTAGTGATTTTGACAACGTCGCGCAGGTCGGCGAAGAGCTTTTTCTCGATTGCTTCCTTGAGACGCTCGTGGCTGGTATACTCAAAGGTCTGTCCTCTACGGGCCAGTGACGAAATGCGAATCAGAATCTCCTCACGGAAGGATTTCT
>Ga0116218_1000557_pt1 | contig 25852 bp, 26 predicted proteins | sample Sb_taG_2_FD_88966 | JGI IMG/M metagenome (GOLD analysis project Ga0116218, IMG submission 88966) | Peat soil microbial communities from Weissenstadt, Germany - Sb_50d_5_LS metaG | ecosystem: Environmental > Terrestrial > Soil > Wetlands > Peat | place: Germany: Weissenstadt | collected 2010-09-21 | reverse complement strand
TACTAGATGTCAAGGCCTTTTGGCTCTTCCTGGTTTTTGGTGAGCCCTGTTCAAAACTCATAGACTCCCTTCCGTTCAGAAAAGATGGCTCATGAAACATTAAGCATCGTGCAAGAGTCGCTGCCGCAGGAGGCGGAATCCTGCCCTTCCGTACATCATGCGTTTGTATGTTTTCAATTTGTTGACCTTGCCCTCCGTGACACCCTGGCTCCAGGGCAAGCGGAGGGCAGCCTTGACAGCATCATAATCGCGCTCAATGCCGGCCACAAAGCTTTTCAGCTCGCGAATGCCGCTTTTGCTCGCTTGCTCCATCCAGGGGCGTAACCGCTCGGGTTTGCGCTCACGCAGCAGATCCAGAAATGCATGCAGGAGCGCATGGACGGTCCGCACGTCTTCTGAAAGCGTGAGCAATTGATCGAGCTGAGCTTGTTCTTCCTGGTCGAGATCCTTGCGCTCACGAGTGAGCAGCCAGCGTAAGGAGCGTGGAGCAATCGCTTGTGTCCGCTTTTTGCGTAAGGTTGGGGTCTGACCCTCTGCCGTCGATGTGCGCAGGTGAGCGACGTAGGCCCGCACATTCGTTTGGCCTCCTTGAAAGCCCATGTCCGTCATTTCACGATAGATCTGAGCGGCGTTGCTACATCCCTGGCTCAAGCGCGTAAGAATATAGTCCTCGTAGCGATCCAGCTTGCTTGCTTGCAGAGGTCGGGGCGTCTGCAGAGGCGACTCCGGGGGTTGTCGGAAGTACTTGCGCACGGTATTGCGAGCCAGCCCCAGTTCTTCGCCAATCTTGCGCAAGCTCATCCCGCCTTGGTGCAACTCCTGAATGCGTTCATAGAGCTTCCACTTACGCAAGAGCCGCGCCTGGGTTCTGCCTTGCTGTGCGGGCGTCGCAGAGTACGTCGTTAACGGACGCTCCGGGGTTGGCACCGCCTTCGCCGTTTCAGGAAGACGAATATGCGCACGGATGAGAAAGGTTTCCACCGCCTCTCCCAGGTTTTTGAGCAGGTGCCACCTGTCACACACCTGTGTGGCCAGAGGCGCTCCCTGGGTCGCTCCATCGACATAGGTGCCACCTCGATCCCGGCTCACGATCTCGACCTCAGGATGGGCTTCGAGCCAGGCCACCACTGATTCGACGCTTCGTTGCGGGAGTAGATCGATGATCTTGTGGGTACGCAGATCCACAATGATGCTCCCGAACCGCTTTCCGCGCCGATAGCTCCAATCGTCAATCCCAATGACTTCGACTAGGCCGATTGGTGGCAGAGGAACCAGGTACAACGACCAGAGCAGGGTCGCATCTGAAAGGGGCATGCCCAGTTTGGAAGATAAGCGTTCGCCCCCTTTGCCGCAGGTGGCAAAGCCAATCTCCTGTACGGCGCTCCGCAATCGCTTGGTGAGTCGAGATGAGACCTCAATCAAGTCTGGAAGCCTCTCGGTGAAGATTTTGCGTGGGCACTCGGCCTGCTGACACACAAATTTTTTCACGGTCAGCAACAGCCGAATGGGGCGACCGGCACAAGGCAGATCCCGCGGTTTTCTACGATAGTAGCTATGAATTCTCGAGGAAGACACTCCGCAGAGCGGACACCGTGAGGTTGGCCGGTGTGAGGTTACCCGCACAATCACCTCTTCCGCTGACTCGCTGGTCGAGGTGAGTTCAAGTCCCTGCGGTAAAGGGAAGAGTGGAGTGGTTGGCATTCCTTGCCACCTCCTGCAACAGATTCTTGCCGGAGCATAACAGGGAGATCAGCTTTTTTCAATGGTTCACCAAAAACCAGGAAGAGCCAATTGTACACTGGCGTTAATATAGACGGTGATTCGCCGCGCGAGCAACACACAGCGGTCGACAAAGAAACAGGAGAAACCGCGCGTGCTTGAGTGCTGGAACAACACATTGCGACAACGTTTAGCTCGTTTTATGCGCAAAACGCTCTGTTTCTCTCAATCCTTGTTTATGCAGAATGCGTGTCTCAATCATTTCTCTATCGCTACAACCTTGATCGTGCGGCCATTCTCGTGTGAACCACACCCCCTTTGGGAGAGGATCACAACCGAATGCTAGAGGAACACCCTCACAATCAAGAGCGAAAGTACCCTCGACTCACTCTCTATTCTCAATGCTTCAGGCTCAATCTTTCTGAACACCGCTCTCGCGGTAGTTTGTTGACAGAGGGCGTACAGTGGTAAAATGAGGGAAGAGGAGGAAGATGAGATGACGAAGCGCATTGATATCGCCATTGCCCCCGAGCCGCTGGAAGCCTATGTTAGGCACTTTGATGCTCTATTTGGCAAGAGCAACCAACGTGAGGAATTTCGCCGCTACCTTGAGGGGCTGCTCTTGCCGAGTGAACGCCATAAGACCTTGACCGGACTGGTCAATACCGAGCCAGAGGTGGGAGCACAACTGCCACGAGCGCAAAAGCTGCAATGGTTTCTCTCGGAATCCACCTGGGATGAGCGCTGTGTGCAAACCGAGCGTCTCAGGTTGCTGCGTGAGGATCCGACCACTGCGCCGAGCACGGATGGAGTGCTGGTTATCGACGAGACCGGAGATCGCAAGGATGGGCACCACACCGCCCATGTGGGACGCCAATATTTGGCGAACCTTGGTAAGATCGACAATGGGGTGGTGTCGGTGACGAGTCTGTGGACTGATGAGCGGGTGTACTACCCTCTCGACGTAGAGCCCTACACGCCGGCGCACCATTTCCCCAAAGGCAAGCAGGACCCACAGTTTCGTACCAAGCTCAAGATCGCGGTGGAGCTAGTGCAGCGGGCGGTGCAGGCCAAGATCCCGTTTCGAGCGGTGGTAGCGGATTCGTTCTATGGCGAGGATCGTGGGGTCAAGCGAGGACTGAGAGAGCTGGGGGTGGGCTACGTGTTGGCCCTCAAACCGTCGCACGAGTGGTGGCATCCCGTGCGGGCTATCGGCTCGTTTCAGGAAGCCGCACGGGCAGCCAGGTGGAAAAGCCCTGAACAACCAGGCAGGTGGATCAAAGTGACACGCACCTTCCGTGATGGCTCTTCGCAGGAGTGGTGGGCCTTGGAAGTGATTACCGGCCCCTATGGACCCAGCAAGCGTGAGCGGGTCGTGATCGCCACCACCGATCCGCTCACCTTGCCTGAGCTGACCACTGTATATCTCGTCGCGAATCTGCCAGCACCTGGATCACAGCAAGCTGCTGACAGCGAACTGGCCGCGGCCAGCCTGGAGGAAGTGGTGCGGCTCTACGGGTTGAGAATGTGGGTCGAGCAAAGCTACAAGCAGGTCAAACATGCCCTGGGCTGGTCACAGTATCAGGTGCGCAGCGACAAGGCCATCCGACGGCATTGGCAACTGGTGTGTTGTGCCTTCTCATTCTGCTGGTATCACGCGAGCCACCCTCTTGCACCTACGACGGAAGCGGCCCCAGAGCCGCTTGTGCCAGAAGCTCCTTCAGCTCGACAGGTTCCTGCTCATGGGGAGGGAACGGGGGAAAAAAATCAGCGAGGAAAAAGGAAGGCGACCTCAGGTGTCTTGGCCACGAGCGCTACGGGCGGTACGAGGATGGTTGGAGCCGTGGATCATGCTGCGGCGCTACTGGAGCGGCTGGTCTCAACAGCCCCCACCGCCTGCGTTGCAACTCCTGCTCAGTTGGCTTGAGCACGGGCACGCGATCGCTCTTTATAACTCTGCTTGATCCGAAGTCAACAAACTACCGCTATAACACGTTGCAGCCTCCCCAAAGGGAGGCTATCTTGATGACAAAGATTCGGTTGGCACCGATGCAGAATCAGGCACCTTGTTTTGTTGCATACGGCGAACGAACGGCGAATATCTGTTCCTCTTGACTCATTCCCTGGAGTGCGAAGAAAGCGCTTGATTGACGGAAAGTCATCCATACGTGGATGTTTCAACTGTCTAAGGCATGCTCCCAGGCACACGTGGAACTCGCAGGACCCAGGAATCTTTTTATCCTGTAATTGGAAGAGCTACGAAAAAGGTGGATCCTTCACCCTTGGCGCTTTCCACCCAGAGCCTACCGCCATGCCGTTTGACGATCTCAGAACAGATATATAATCCCATTCCCAATCCTGGGAAAGTTTTATCATGAACATCTGAGACACGGTAGAAGCGCTCAAAGATTTTCTGCTGCTGCTCAGGTGGAATACCAATGCCATAATCTCGTATGCTCACCGTCACCGTGTCCAGGGTTGCGACAATGGAAATATCAACGTTCGTGGCCTGCGGAGAATATTTGACTGCATTACTAAGCAGGTTCGTGAAAACCTGTCCGAGCCGATCACTATCGCCTACGATGGATGTTTGCGCTGCTCCATGGATGGTTATGGTGTGCGTTGCGCTGATGTGTTGCATGGTATCAGCAATATCATGGAGTAAGGCATCAATATCAATTGGCTCTTTGACATAGGCTAATTGGCCTGCCTGGATTTTGGATACGTCCAATAAATCGGTAATAAGATGCGTTAATCGCGTGATTTGCTTCTCCATCTTGGTGAGCCATTCCACGAGCTCTGGTACGCCTTGCTTGCCAAGCCGCATTTTCAGCAGTTGGGTGTAGCCTTGCAAGGAGGTGAGGGGGGTTTTCAGTTCGTGGCTTGCCATGCTCATAAACTCGTCTTTACGTTGCTCAAGCTCCATGCGAGAGGTCACATCGCTGAAGATATTCACGACCAATTGCACCTGCCCATGTTCATCAACAATAGGGCTGGCCTTTAGGACTGACCACCATGAGCGGCCAGTGTGTGTATCCCGATAGTGCACAAGCGTTTCCGCATAGCTCTGACCTTGTAAGACCTTCATTGCTGGCAGGTCGGTGAAAGAGAGGGGTTGCCCAAACTCATCCATCAATGCAAATCGCTCCAAAATGTGCGTTCGTAATGTCTTCACGTCGAACGCCAACATATCCTGTGCAGAGGCAAAGCCAGAAAGTTTTGCTCCTGCATCATTGACATAGATGACAGTTCCACGCTTATCCTGTACCGTGATGCCATCCGCGATATTTTTGAAAATCACCTCAAGTTGTTGTTTTGCCTCCCTGACTTCTGCTTCCAATCGCTTTTGCCCTCTGATGTCCCGTGCAATGGCAGAAGCACCGATAATCTGGCCCTCGCTATCATGAATGGGAGAAACCGTGACAGAGACAAGAAGGATGGTCCCATTCTTGCTGACTCTCGTCGTTTCAAAGTGGTCGATCTGTTCTCCCCGTGTAATCCGCTCCATGATGCTGGCAAACTCATCATGTCGATCTGGGGGAAAGAGCAGCGTAATTGGCTGACCCACGGCTTCCGCAGCACTATACCCATACATCCGCTCTGCCCCTCTATTCCAACTGGTGATGATGCCCTCGCGTGTTTTGCCAATGATGGCATCATCGGAGGACTCGACAATGGAAGCAAGCAAAAGGGAGGCTTGCTCTGCCTGTTTACGCTCGGTTATATCTTTTGCGACCCCAATGAACCCGATGGCTTGACCCTTGGTATTACGGAGCACGGTGGTCTTCGCATCAATCCAGACGACTGTTCCATCTTTGCGTTGCCCTTTCCACTCACCACTATAATCTGTGCCCTCACCTATTTGCCCTAAGTCAGGCTGTAATTGATGCCCCTCCGTTTCGGGATAGAGGATGGCGAGGGTGTTTCCCAGCATTTCTTGAGCACTATATCCAAATAAGGCCGTAGCCCCCTGATTCCAATAGATGACGTGTCCTTGCAGATCAGTGGCAATGACACTCTCGCTCACATTCTCTAAGATGGTGGATTGAAACTGAAGGTGCTCCTTGGCTCGTTTCCTGGCACAAAGGCCGTCAAAGAAGTCAAAAGCCCTTGGAGTAGATGGTTTTCTAAACATCGTCTCAGACATAGCGGCTTGCCTATCCTTCCTATTTTGCCTGTCTTATCGCGTGTACGGTAGCAGAAGACACGGTTGTGAGAGGAGCGAGATAGTTTCTTCTTTTTGAAGAAGTCGTGAGTCTTCTTCCAGCAGTATAGCATTGTTTGAGCGTGTTGTCTTCTGTATGTGATAGTTCTTTTTCAACTGCCTACAGGGTCTTACGCCACGATCGGGAACTGTGCAGCAAAACCTAAAAAGTAGCACGACAGCGCTTGCGCCTGACCTAGATGCATCTCAGTGCTCATCATGTTCCATCAATCGCATTCTCGAATATTCTAAGCGTACGAGACCGAGTATGTCCAGCGTCGTCTGCGCGAGCTGGGTTCCCCACGTTGGTGAGCCACCAGTGAATAACTCTCCAGTAACTTTTAGAATCACGAAAGTTGATACTGTTGGCGAACCTCTACGCTCAAGCAACCAACGCTAAAGCGGTAAAGCGAGAAGTGCGGGTTTGAGCGAGTGGCTGCCCTTCCAGCCAAGCCAAGGCACGTACCAAGTTGATACAGGTCGCACACATCAGGTGCTGAAAGTGCGTTTTTTGCATGCCCCGGTAGCGAGAACGACGCATACCAAAGGCACGTACCCCTTGTGAAATCGTTCCTTCTATCCCAGACCTGGACCGATATGTCTCCCAAAATGGTGCGTCCTTTTGACGAGCTCGTACTTCTTGTAATGCTTGATGGTGTTCTTGGACTCGTAGCGAGATTGCTCGACGCGGCGCTTTTGTACAGTGTTCTTTGAGTGGACAGGGCTTACAATCTTTCATGGAAAACTTAATTTTGATCACCTCATTGCTGTGATTATCGATGGCTGGTGTCCAACTGATGCTCTCCTGTCCCGCTGGACATGTCGCTTTGTGTGCTTGCCAATCGATGGAAAAGCTCGAGGCGTCGAAACCCTGCTTTTCTTTGGCCTGCCACTTGTTGTCGGCTCGGGTCGGCGCGATTAAATCAATCCCATACATTTGACGACTTTGGACAAATTGCTTTGCCTCCGCGTAATTGGTATCGGTGAGGTGCTCTGCGGGCAGCAAATTCTTTTCTTTCAGAGCTTGATGAATGAGAGGTGTTACATCCACATCGCCATTGGCTGCTCGACTCGTCTCCACATGCGTAATCAAGCGAGGAGCGTCTTCATCACACCTTTCGGTCAGATGGACTTTATATCCCACCCACCATGTCGTAAGTTTGCGCCCGTAGGTGGCCTCGATATCATAGGGAGAGCAAATCATGTTCGCTGCTGGTGGGATATTGTCATTGGCACGAAAGTGGACTTGCCCTTCGATGAGTTCAAATTGCTGCACCCACACTCGTCGTAAGATCTCTTCCGCCCGTACGTGGGCTAACCAGTTCAACGCCGGAGTGGTGCCAATCGCTTCAAGCAAGCCATAGCCATCAGCTCCGATCGCTTCGACGAGTGCTGTGCGTTGTCCTTGCTCGGATGGCGAAGTCGATATTCCTCAACGCGGCGTTCATACCGCTCATACCAATCATCCGGAGCAAAGGAGCGTAACCACTCCGGGGCAACTTCCGCTAAGGAATTGAGTGCAGCACGCATTGTTTCGCCCACACAGATGACGCGATTGATGGCACGAACTGACGCTAGCACATGGGTGGCATCGGTTCGTTGTCGACCCCCAGCTGTGAGAAGACCACGTTGCTTGAAACAGGTGAGCATAGTCTCGAACAGCAGAGTTTCCATTTGGCCCTCGATGAGTCGTGAGCGAAACTCACAGAGTACGGAAAAATCAAAACCTTGATCTTCCAATTCCAGACCAAGAGCATATTTCCAGTCCAGACGAGCGCGCACAGCATGAGCAGCCTGGCGATCGGAGAGCTTCTCAGCGAATTGCATGATCGTCACCAGGGCCAATCTCCACGGGGCCAAAGCTGGTTGTCCATCTTTCGGGAACAGCGTTGCAAACAGTTCATCTTGAAATAGTGTCCCAAGCTCATCGCGCATCTTCATAAACGTACTTCCCTTGGGAAACACTGTTTTGGCTAGGCGTACGGTTTCTTGGGGAATCGGTCCAATAGGTTCTGCTTTGAGTGACATGACGTCCTTCTCCTTAGATTGACACTGAAATCTCTTCCTGAGAAGAACTATTCTTTCTCTCTCTGTTTTTTCGGTAGGTTCGCCAACAGTATCAAGTTGCGTCAGGGCCACTAAAGAGGGTAATGGTCATATGATGAGACCACCATAGTAAACACATCTTTTTACCTCATTCATACGTGTACGTAACAGAAGAACCAACATATGAGGAACGTACCTGTAACTGGATTCTATTGAGTAGGATTCAATTCGCGGAAAGGAAAAGACCATGCGATCCCAAAATACCATACCGAACGAGGTACGTGGAGCCAATCGGGTGACACGCAACGCTGCTACTGGTCCATGGATGACACGGTTTGCGCGCGTGGGGTATGCGGCAAAAGGGGTGGTCTATCTCATTATCGGATTTTTAGCGGTGAAGCTGGCGATTGGCCAGGGTGGCGCTACAACGGACCAGCGAGGTGCGCTTCATACCATATATGACGAGCCATCCGGTAAATTTTTATTGCTAGTTGTAGCTATTGGCCTGCTTGCTTTTGCTCTGTGGAGCTTCATTCAAGCACTCTATGATACCGAGGGCAAAGGAAGCAAAGCGAAAGGCATCATAGCGCGTATCGGCTACGCTGCTGTTGGCATTGCGTATGCAGCTCTGGCTTTCGGAGCCTATCAAATCGCGACGAGGACTGGCAGTGGTGGAAAGAGCTCGTCCACCTCGACCCAGGACGCGACGGCAAAGTTGCTCCAGCTTCCCTTTGGTGTGCCGTTGGTCGTAATAGTAGGACTTGTCGTGGTTGGCGTTGCTTTTTACCTGTGTGCAAAAGCCTATAACGCGAAGTTTCAGAACACGCTCAACCTGACAACGTTGAGCGCACAGGTGAAAAAGGCTGTTATCTTCCTGGGCAGGCTGGGATATGGCGCGCTCGGTGTGGTCTTCACTCTCATCGGGTTCTTCATGATTGTAGCTGCTGTGCAGTTTAATCCGCACCAGGCAAAAGGTCTGGATACTGCGCTAAGCGAACTTTTGCAACTGCGGCCTTTCGGACAGGTGTTATTAGGCATTGTGGCCCTCGGACTGATCGCCTACGGCGTCTATTCGTTCGTGGAGGCCCGGTATCGCCGCCTCGGTCGAGCGTAATCTCTCACCACATCTGTGAGGATGCACCAGGAGAAACGTGTGCTCCACTGAATGGGCAGATAGGAGTAGGAGGCCGGGTGTATCTGTGTCGCCCTCCACCCACACTAACCGGATCTCGCTTCTCTCATCGTGTTGCCATCTGTATTGACGAGTATATAGAACTCTTGAAGCGGACGGGCGAACCGGCTAATGCACGTGATGTACAACGCTTGCAAGAAGGCGCGGAGATCGTGGTGTAGGGCAAGAAGAGTAAGCGCGAAGTCATTCATGCAACGCCTGCGGTTGTCTAAAACGGCAGAAGATGTGTTCTGATCGCATCAACAATGGGACGATCCAGATCACGAATAGAAGTGAGTATGCTGATGCGAGCAGTGTTGATTCTGAACCCAACCTCTGGTATATCAACGGTAACTGAAAAACAGATGTCCGTGGAAGGCACTGAAAAAGCAATCCTCCAGGGTTTGCAAGCCTGGGGTATGGAACCGGTAGTCTATTACACGACCCCCGAAGAAACTGGGAAAGGATTGGCTACACGAGCCGCTGCCGAACAGATCTTCCTCGAAGTTGCAGGCGTAGGTTTGGAGGCGGAACTCTTTCCCGCGGCGGAGGAAATGAAAAAACCTGGGCTACTCACTACTTTACATGGAGTTGTGAGCGGGCTGAAGACCTTGCTCACCTTTAAACCGACAAGGATTCGCATCGCCTTTGATGATCGTCAAAGGCGTCCATACGAGGCACTTCAGGTGACAATTTGTAATGCTCCATTCTATGGTATGCATCTTGAAGTTGTCCCCAATATTTTGATGGACGATGGTCTGCTTGACGTTGCTATGTACAGAAATTTTAGCAAGCTCGAATACATTCGGCATGCTCTTTCAATCAGCCAGGGGAGACGCAGGTATGAGCCAAAGATCGTCCACAGGCGTGTTCAATCACTTCGCATCACGAGCGACCAACCTTTGGATCTCCAGGTCGATGGTGTTGCTCAAGGTACGACTCCGGCGGAAGTGACGGTTTTACATGGCGCTTTACGTGTGCGTGTACCTGATAGAGCAGCTCCAGGGCTGCATACTCATGAATCCTAAGTCGAGATGAGTACTTAAGTCAATACGAGCAGAGTGGAACTATACATACATGAGAGGTACCAGACTATGGGTAAAACACCTGTGTCAGCAAAAAAAATTCTCAATCGGGTCCAGGAGAAGGAGAGACGAAAGGAGTGCTAACTGATCCATTTCATACATCGCTACGACAGTTGAGCAGAATGTGAAGCCGATTGTGGCGGAAGTACAGCAAGTGGCTGCAAAAACCTCTGTCACCGGACGCCTTGCTGTTTCACGAGGGACAATCTTTCTGGCTTTCTACCTCTGACTCTTATCAGGAGTAATCATGATGTCACTCCTCGCTCGCTTTACTCTATTTTTCCCAGGTGATAGAACGATTACACGCACGCTCCAAAAGCAGCACAATCCCTTGATTCGCAGGCTCATGATCGCTATTTCGGAGCCGGGCTTTCCCAAAGTGGGCGTACCACTCACTATGAGCATCGCTGGTATATTCTGGGCATTACGCTTTCGGCTAGAAGCCATCTTTCTCTTGCTTTCCAGTTCCTCCAACATCCTCAATTGGATGGTCAAACGCCTCATCAAACGTCCGTGTCCAACCGGGGAGCTTGTGACAGTCACACGCGTGATCAATGAGCCAAGCTTTCCCAGTGGTCATGTCATGCACTATATCAATTGGTTTGGCTTGCTGACGTATCTCCTCGCGACGAATTGGCGATCGAGTAAGGTGCGCAATACCCTGATCGCTTTCTGTATCTCGCTCATAGCGCTTATTGGTCCCTCGCGAGTTTATCTTGGTGCCCACTGGCCAAGTGATGTGATGGCCGGCTACATCTATGGCGGTTTATGGTTTGGTGGCGTCATGGCTCTCTACCTGCGCATCAAGGCCTGGCTCCATCCGCCAACTGGTAAAACTCCAGAGATAATGAAGCCATTGAAGCAGCCTGGAGAGCAAGAATGATGGTGTTTAACAGAAGCCCAGGACGACCTTCACAATTGTCCTCGGCTAGCTTCTTGTCTCTATCCTTACAGTTTCACTCGAAGGATAACCTGTGCTGGCCACTTCCTTCGAAAGTCGCCCGAAAAGAAGACTAAAGCACGAAAAGTGCACTTTCATCCTCCTCTCTGCTTCCCAGAGGCATGCCGCTTGGGACATCCGTACTGAAAAGGTTTAAAATACAGGGAGACAGAGCTAGCGCTTGATTTTCTACGCGAACAGGTGGAAATGGGGAAATATGTCTGCACCCGCTCTATGTGGTAAGAAACCAGTCGGGTAGAACAACCAGATTGAGCGCATCAAAAAAGAATACCTGACAAAAGCTGTTGGCGATTCCCCGCTCCTTCGCTGCCAGCCCATTCGGATGACGAAACCAGTGCAACGCACAGTAAGGGTTGTTTGTCGATGATCAAAGCGCACAAGATCAGGCTTCATCCGGCGCCTGAACAAGCGACTTATTTTGTGAAGGCTGCCGGGACAGCCCGCTATACGTTCAACTGGGCGTTGGCCCAGTGGAAGCGGCAGCACGAAGCGGGGGAGAAGACGTCTGCGCTCCACTTACGGACGCAATTCCATGCGCTGCGGCGCGCCCAGCTTCCCTGGACCTGGGAAGTGGTGCGACATGAAGTCGTCTGGATGATTGTTCCCCACGGTCCAAACCGCGAGGGAACCTGCTGTCCCATCAGCAGTACCCTACGAGGATAATAAGCCCTCGGACAATGGACCCAGAGTCGAAAGACTCGCACAGAAGCCGTGAGGTAGATGTGTATCTGCTAGCCGAAAGCGGAGAGGGCCTAGAGTGGATGGTATGGTTAGCATATGCGAACTCTTGATAAACGTCGTCAAGGTCAACAAGCTAAACTGGCTGATAAGCTTGAGCCAAAAGGCAACGGAGCGGGTAAAGGGGCGCACTTCTCCCCTTTCATGGGCACGCAACGCTCCCGGCGAATAGAGAGAACCTAACCCATTGCTGTCATCCAGAGGAAACATGGTAAGCCTGTATTCCTCCCGAAAGGGAAAGCGAACCGTAAGGAACGTCCAGAGGAGTGTAGGTACAGGAGGATGGAGAAAGCGAAAGCAACATCACCCTACACGCAAGTGGGCAGACTTCCATCTGGTCTTTCATGACGAGAATGCTTAGTAAACCGATTAAGGAGACAAAGCAGATGACGGCAGAACACCCTGCTGGTGCAGCCTTCCACGAGATCGTGAAAGGATGGCATGACATCGATTGGCATGCCGCCCATAGCAATGTGCGTCGGCTCCAAGCTCGTATCGTCAAGGCAACACAGGAAGGCAAGTGGGGCAAGGTGAAAGCCTTACAACACCTGCTCACCCGCTCGTTCAGCGGCAAGGCTCGTGCTGTCAAACGAGTGACCGAAAATCAAGGCAAAGACTCTCCAGGAGTAGACAAAGACATGTGGGATACGCCACAGAAGAAAGCCAAAGCCATACGCGAACTACAGCAGAGAGGATATCGCCCTCTCCCACTTCGACGCGTCTATATACCCAAGAATAACGGTAAGATGAGGCCCCTCTCAATCCCGACGATGAAAGATCGAGCCATGCAAGCACTCTACTTGCTGGCGCTCGATCCCGTAGCAGGAACAACCGCTGATCCCAACTCTTATGGGTTCAGAAGCGAGCGAAGCACCGCCGATGCAATGGTTCAATGCTACAATATCTTCGGGAACCGCTACTCAGCGCGTTCTGTATTAGAGGGGGACATCAGATCGTGCTTCGACAAAATCAGCCATGAATGGGTGCTCGCCCACATTCCAATGGAAAAAGGCATCCTCCAGAAATGGCTCAAAGCTGGCTATATCGACAAACAGGTCCTCTATCCTACCGAAGAAGGAACACCACAAGGGGGAATCTGTTCACCCGTCATTGCGAATATGACGCTCGATGGTCTCGAAGTGCTACTCAAAAAGCATTTCAAGCACCAAAAAGTAAACATGGTACGCTACGCGGATGACTTCATCATTTCAGGAGCAACGCAACAACTCCTCGAAGAAGAAATCAAACCCGTAGTGGTAGACTTTCTCCAAGAACGGGGATTAGAACTCTCGCAAGAGAAAACGGTCATTACTCACATTCAGGATGGCTTCGATTTCCTCGGACAAAACGTGCGCAAGTATGGGGAGAAGTTCCTCATCAAACCGGCACCTAAGAATGTGAAAGCATTTCTCCAGAAAAGCCGAACAACCATCAAAGCCCACAAATCAGCCCGCGCGGGAGATCTTATAGAAAAGCTCAACCCTATGATACGAGGATGGGCAGTCTATCACCGTCATCAAGTCAGCAAACGAATCTTTACTCAGGCAGACTCGGCAATCTTCCAGGCGTTATGGAAATGGGCCAAACGAAGGCATCCAGGCAAGTCGAAACAATGGATCAAGGAGAAATATTTCCAAACCAAAGGAGACCGCAACTGGGTCTTCACAGGGGAAGTATTACGACCAGACGGAAGCTTTCAAACATGCTGGCTCTTTAGTGCAGAACACATGCCCATCAAAAGACATACGAAAATTAAGGCGGAAGCCAATCCCTATGACTCCCAAGGGGAAACCTACTTCGAGGAACGACTGGGGGTCAAAATGGCAAACACGCTTCTGGGACGAAGAAAGCTTCTCTATCTCTGGAAGCAACAAGGCGGCATCTGCCCGATATGTCAGGAGAAAATCACTAAGATCACAGGATGGAATACCCATCACCTGATCTGGAAATCAAAGGGCGGAAAGGACGGTGTAGATAATTGTGTGTTGCTCCACCCCAACTGTCATCGACAAGTCCATAGCCAAAAGTTAACGGTGGTGAAACCGCGTCCCGCAAGGGGCGTTAGAAAGGCTTGAGCCGTATGATTAGAAATGATCAAGTACGGTTCTTAGGGGAGGGGGCGGTGGAGACACCGCGCCCCTTACCCGACACCAAGTGCGCCATTGAAGGGGCCTTTATGGATCTGGCCGCGGCCTTCAAGAACTTCTTCGAGGGGTGCAAAGCAGGCCGTAAGATCGGCTATCCCAAGTACAAGAGCAAGAAACGCTCGCGCCAATCCTTCTATCTGGCCAATGATAAATTCGCCGTAGGTGATCACTGGATTGACGTGCCAAAGTTGGGGCGGGTGAATATGGCTGAATCCTTGCGCTTCAAAGGCAAAATCCTCTCAGCCCGTATTGCCAAACATGCGTCGTGGTGGTTTGTCTCGATTACTGTGGAAATGCCCGATGAAGTGAACTATAACAAAAGGCCCCCTGTTGGTGTCGATGTTGGATTAAATCGTCTCGCAACGCTCTCTGATGGCAGGTGGTATGAGAACGTGCGCCGTGTCGGTACATATGGAATTCCTGCATAAGCAGGAGAGGAAGAGAGAAGAAAAGACCTCTAGGACAACGACTTACCCGGCGGCGAAAGCCAATGGTGGACAACAGCATGTCGTCGAAGCGGAAGATGGTCGAATGCGTGTAGAACACCGTTCCGCAAGTCCTGTGTGCATGGTGAAACTGGACAATTGTTAAACCCGAGTTCCCGCGTGATGATTAGCTGCACCCGCCACAACACGCACGAAGTGGTGACACCAGAACACTGCATTATGGTTTTCGATGTGGCAACTCTCTCTCTGGTGTACGAGAGGCAATGAGCCTCAAGGGAACAAAAGGGCACCTAAACACACTCAACGTTTCATATGTGCAAAAGCGGGATCGCCTAAAAGACGCGAGTCTCAAGGCGACGGAACCCCCATAGTAATCAGCAAAACAATGAAGTTTTGAGTGGTGAAGGGGCAGCCCTCGAAGGAGGGCCAGAGTGTGCCCATGATAGAGGCACACAGGGAAGGTATTAAAGAAGTTCACAAACGGAAAGGCATGCGAAATGCAAACAACCGAAGCGTACTTGGGACTTCTCCGTGAACGAGGCAAAAAAGGGTTGCCTTTAGAGCGGGTTTATCGACAATTGTTCAATAAGAACCTTTACTTGACAGCTTATGGAAAAATCTACAGGAACGCAGGCGCGATGACGCCCGGCGTCAATGAAGAAACTCCAGACGGCATGTCATTGGAAAGAATCGACGAGATCGTCGAGACACTACGTAACGAGAGGTATCACTGGAAACCGGCCCGGAGAACCTACATACCTGAACGGGACGGGAAACTCCGTCCATTAGGAATTCCTGTCTGGTCCGACAAAATCTTGGCGGAAGTCATACGCTCGATTTTGAACGCTTACTACGATGTTCAATTCAGCGAACACTCACACGGATTTCGTGAACACCAAGGTTGTCATACAGCCTTTCAGGAAATCTACCATACATGGAACGGAATAACCTGGATTATAGAAGGGGACATATCAGATTGCTTCGATCATGCATCTTGATGCCCCCTTGAAAAACGCAAGTTCTGGAACTGACCAGCACGAAGGTCTTTGAACTGTTCAATCGTTCCCGGCTCGTCAGGAAACAAGAACAGACGTGTTTTTGGATCTTTCTCCACTTGAATGGTTCCGTTATGTATGCGATCATAAATCCAATGCGGGTCAATGTCAAGAGCAGTCGCAACCTGCGAAATCGTGAGTGCCCCCTCAATTCGCCTGGGGTGGGACTGCGAGCGTGTTTGAAAGATGCCATGTTTGAGCCGAATGATTTTGACGGTACGTGGCCAAACCACCTGTCTCAAGGGAGACCGATACCCAAGCTCGGTTAATTGCTGAGCAATCACCTCATCGAGGATGCCAGCGGCGCTCCGCTCAAGAATGAGACGCTCCATCTCCTGGGCTCCTGCAAGGCAAGGTCCTTGAGCGCTCCGACGGGAACAGGGATGCCCAAGGTCGTCGTGTCGCCTCCTTTGCAGACAATGCGCCCTTGGACTCGATCACGAGCCAGGCGATGCACCAGCACCTTGTCGATAAGCGCGCGTAACAGGGCCTTTTTGTGTCGCTGGTTCACGTGTCCTTGTTGCCATACGGTAGGCAAATGTCGCCCAATGGCCTGAAAGGCTGTCTGCAGTTCCGGACTGAGAGCAGCGAGAGGATGGGGAGAGCTATCCAGCGATCCCTGCGCCCCTTCTGCTCGTCTGAGTTCGGCTAAGGCGGTTTCCCATCGCTTTTCCAATTCCGCCGCCACCAAGCGATTGTCTGGATCAACCCGAGTGAACTGACGCTGGGCGAGAGCCGCTTCATAGCGCAGACGTTCCAGATGCTGCTGATGGGCATGGACAATCTGCTGAACGGTGGCGTGTTGTGTGGCAAGCGCAGCCGCATACACATCTCATTCCACGGGCGAGAGCGCCTGGAAAAAGCTCTCCACCACCTGCAGAGCAACGGGATCTGCTGGAATGTCTTGACAGACCGGGACACGATAGTGCTGGCGATAGTGCTGGCGCAGATAGGTGCAGTGGTAGCGAGTCCTATGTTTGTCCTGGATGACCATTTTGTGCCCGCACTCTCCACAGTAGACGATCCCATGCAGCAAGGCTGCGCCGTCACGAGGCACCCCTCGCGATTTGTTGCGATCATAGGCGGCATAGGTGTCGGCAAGCATCTGCTGCATCTGCTGCATCTGTTCAAACGTTTCCCAAGCGATGGATGCCGGGTAGACATCATTCACAGGGATTTTCCATTCTGCCATCGGCAAGCGAACCTCGTGGGTCTGAGGGGAACTGGGATCTTTGCGAATGGAGCGGGTTTTGCCATAGACAAAGGCCCCAGCATAGGCCGGATTTTTCAGGATTTGCAAAATTGCGGCGACGGTGGGCTTCTTCCACACCACATCGCCAAAGCGATCTCGTCGCGGCAAGTGGAGTTCATGTGCATTGAGAGACTGCAAGACTTTGCTGGCCGATCTGAGCCGCAGGAACGTGGTGAACACGAGATCGAGCCGATCCTGGATTTCACGGTTGGGGTCTTTGTGCACCTTGCCGATGGCATCGCGTACCAGGCCGATCGGGAGTTTCAGGGCTCACTCACCTCGCTGCGCCTTGTTGAGGAATCCCGCGGTCATGCGAGCTCGGATGGTGTGCAATTCGAGCTCAGAGAGTTGCCCTTTGAGGCCAAGAAGCAAGCGCCCATTGGCTGATCCAGGATCATAGATGCCATCGCGGTCTGCAATGAGGCAGCCTCGATAGCCACAGACATCCAGGAGTGGATACCAGTCCGAACAGTTGCGCGAGAGGCGCGTCACATCGACGGAGAGAATGATGCCAACCTGCCCAAGCGTGACTCTGGCCACCACCTCCTGGAAGCCAACCCGATGAGACGCGCTTGCACCGGTCATGCCCAGGTCGGCATCGATGATCTCAATGTCCTGCTGCCTCCATCCCAGATCCAGAGCGCGCTGGTGCAGCGCATACTGCAGACGCAGGCTCTCCTGATTGGAGAGCACCTGGTGCGGGGTCGACTGTCGGATGTAGATGAGTGCCTTGCGCTGCAGATGCTGTGGACTCACCAGGCAGGGATCTGCTCATAGAGTACCTCCTGTAGGATCATCGAGAGTTCGTCGCTGATCTGGCGTTGCAGTTCTGGGAGCAAGCGCTTCCAGATCTCGTTGGGCTGAAAGGGCATTGAGGGCCTCGCAATCCTCGGCGATGGTCAGGAGCTCCTTGATCGCATCAGGTGTGAGTTTGGTGGAGATGACGGGCCGAGATGGGGCCAGTGTAGTCGCGGCCACAGGCAACCGCAAGACCATATATTCTCGATAGGAGACGAACGCGGAACCGGGTCCGTGTAAGGGAGAACTCATCGAGATCAGCGCAAAGCGACGCCCGTAGAGTGGGTGTGTGGGATCGGTAACTTCTATCTCGGTTTGGTCCCCTTCATGTGGGTTGTTGAATAGGGTATTGAGTTGTGGGATCGTTTGGTACCCTCAATCATGACCAGCTCATTAACACCCTGAGTGAGAAAATACATGATGGACGCTTCATTGCACTCATCAAGAAGCTTCTGGACGCGGGGTACCTAGAAGACTGGACGGTGCGATTCGTTCGCTCGAAACTGTGGTAACACAGGGGATGAGCGGCAAGGATAAGCCCTTGATAACTACCTTTCTGACGTTGGGCGCAATTCCCAACCTGCTAGATGGGCAGCAGACAGCCGTACCCTCACTGTAGAGAGTGGCCAGTGCGATTCGTTCCCTAGAAACGGGCGAAAGCCCGGGGATAGGGGTGGGGTGACAACACCTTAACAACTTGATGTTCGATGTGAGGTGAGAGGGCAACCTCAATTCCTCACCCTTGAGGTAGACAAGGAAATGCATACCCCCTACGGCACAGGGTGGCTCCCTTACCCGTAGAGCGGGGGTAAACGCAGGTAACTCCGAATTCGACGCGAGAACCCCTGCAAGCAGGCCGCCATGGGTAGCGCAAGCGAATGCACCGCGAACCATCGTCACGCTAAACAAGCCTACGCGGATTATCGGCTTGACCAAAATGGTACAGGATAGGGGGTCGGCACCTTGGCCAGTGACCGACATCTACCCCCGCGAAACCCGGTGGAAAGTGCAACCCCTAAAGCGGCGCAAAACGAACATCAGGAACGAAGTAACCCTGCTTGCGCTCTCCGATGCGGTCGATCATCGGAGCAGGTGCCAACCGCAAGCGCAGGAGAGGGTGGGATTGCCTAAGAAGCCAAGGCCTGGGGTAACGCCCAGGATACGCCGACGTAGGCACGACAAGATGGACGATAGAGACACAAGTAGGAAGCAGTACGACATGGACACGGTGACAACACCGATGGATGAGTGGAACCAGCTGCCATGGAAACCCATGCAGCGACAGGTATTCCGGCTCCAAAAGCGGATCTATCAAGCCTCACAGCGTGGTGACGTCAAGGCAGTCCACAAGCTCCAGCGACTGTTGATGCAGTCTTGGTCGGCGAGATGCCTTGCAGTACGAAAAGTAACCCAGGACAACCGGGGCAAGAAAACAGCCGGGGTGGATGGCGTCAAGTCGCTCAAACCACCAGAACGGCTGCTCATGGCCCGCCGGCTGCGCCTGCCCCAGAAAGCGCGGCCAACGCGACGGGTGTGGATACCCAAGCCCGGCACGCAGGATAAGCGCGGATTGGGGATACCAACGATGCAGGAGCGAGCTGCGCAAGCGCTCGCAAAGCTCGCACTGGAACCGGAATGGGAGACCCGCTTCGAGCCGAACAGCTACGGGTTCCGACCAGGCCGCTCATGCCATGATGCCATCAGAGCCATCTTCGACGCCATCAAGTCCAAGCCGAAATTCGTGCTGGACGCCGATATCGCCAAGTGCTTTGACCGCATCAACCACGACGCGTTGCTCAAGAAGCTCCAGACCTTTCCGACGCTCAGGCGGGCCATCCGTGCCTGGCTACGAGCGGGGGTCATGGACGGGGGAGCGCTGTTTCCCACGACCGAGGGGACGCCGCAGGGCGGGGTGATCTCACCCCTGCTGGCCAACATCGCCCTGCACGGCTTCGAAACCGTCATCCGCGATGCCTTTCCCGAGCGGAAACCAGGGACGAACATCCACTGGAAACCAATCGTGGTCAGGTACGCTGACGATTTCGTGGTCATGCACGAGGATGAAACGGTCATCCACCAGGTGCAGCAACGAGCAATGGCGTGGCTAGCAGGCATGGGGCTGGAATTGAAGCCAAGCAAAACGAAGATCACCCATACCCTCTCCACCCACAACGGGAACAGCGGGTTCGATTTTCTCGGGTTCACGGTGCGCCAATTCCCGGCGGGCAAGACGCACACGGGAAAAAGCGGGGGAAAGGGAAGAGCATCGACGCCTCTGGGCTTCAAAACCATCATCAAACCCAGTCACGAAGCGATACGGAGGCATTCACTGGCACTGGCCGAGATCGTAGACCAGCACAAACCGGCCCCTCAAGCCGCCCTGATTGCCCGGCTCAACCCGGTGATTAGGGGCTGGGCTACCTACTACGCGCCCGTCCAGTCTAAGGCTACCTTCTCCAAGATGGCAGCCCTGACCTACCTCAAGCTCCGTCGCTGGGCCAAACGTCGGCACACCCACAAATCCTGGCACTGGATCGTCAGAAAATACTGGCGGCTGGAACAGGGCACCTGGGACTTTGCCACCAGAGACGGAACGCGCTTGTACAAACACAATCGCACCCCGATCCGGCGACATATCAAAGTCCGGGGTGCAAAAAGTCCGTTCGACGGTGACTGGGTGTACTGGGCAACAAGGCTGGGTACCCACCCCGAGCTTCCTCAGCACATCGCAAGACTGCTGAAGCGGCAACAAGGGAAATGCGCCTGGTGTGGACTCTACTTCCAGGGTGAAGACGTGCGTGAGCAAGATCACCTCTTGCCTACCGTGCTCGGTGGCGCAGAGGGCATAGGCAACCGCCAACTGCTGCACGCACATTGCCACGATGTAAAAACGGCCAGGGACGGCTCCCTGACCGCCAGAGGTACCCGTGACAAGGGCCACTTGGACGAGGAGCCGGATGAAGCGAAAGCATCACGTCCGGTTTTGCAGACGAGTCGGAATGGGTGACCAACCGGCTTAGTTCAACTCAATCGGTGAAGCAGGGTACATCGCAACTTTTCTGTAAATCTGATGCAGAAAAGGTACTGATAGGCTAGGCGCTATGACCAGAAGCCAATCTAACAAGATTGGTAAATCAAATGCACGTTAGCAACCATCGTAACTTCTACCAAGCCAACGCAGATTAGGCTTGACCAAAACGGTAATGGCATGAGGGCGGTTAGTAGTCCACTGATCGCTGAACACTGGATATAACCTATCCAGTCCCATCCAAATATGCCCGGTGGAACGTGCGGGTCTAAGGCGACGGAAAACAGAAAGTTGGAACGAAGTAACCACAAGTTAGCTCTCATGGGTGGTCGATACCATGAGTAGGTGCCAACCAATGCGGCTTGTGGAGCGATTGTCTAAGAAGCAAATGCCACTGGGAGAGCCAGTGGATAAGCTGACGTAGACACAGATCTATGGAAGGTATGGATTAAGGAGGATGAAAGAAAGAAAAGCACCCAGGAAAGGTGAAATCCCTAATCCTGAGAGTGAGGCTTGGAAGGCTATTCCCTGGCGCAAGCTGGAGCAACATGTTTTCCGCATCCAAAAGAGGATGTGCGCCATGTGGCGCACTGGGGTATCTCTGGTTTAGCCAGGCGGCACTTCAAGGGACGTGCCGAAGGTCAACGAGCTGACTTGAAACCGAAAGGCTACGAGGACAATAGCATGCTCGTAAAGCGGTGGGCAACCCTGACGCTGGGGGTGTAGCGCCGCAAGACCTGTGCAATAGGGTGAAAGCGAGACTGCTTGAAGCCCAGTTTCCAGCGAGCGTTTGACTCTGCCGCTAAGCGTCTGAGAACGGCATCCCGCTCTGCAGTGCATTAGATTCGCGTGCATTGCACCCTTGAGAGCCGAGAGCGATGGCCAGTGAGGTCAGTGAAGGAAACGAACGGGACACCTACGTTGCGCTATGACGTATCCCAGTGACGTACCATGGGATCACCTACAAGCCGCGAGGCTCATGGTGACGGAGTGACCGTAGTAGTCGTGGAAGTCACGCTCCACCAGGGCGCGTGAGAAAGTCACGTACAGGGCGAAGGGTCACAGGTGACCACGATGTTCAGAAAGGGAAGCAAGCGAGATGCGGAATGCTGAAACTGACTTGAATATCAGACAAACAGTCACCGGAGAGCCGGATGAATGGAAACATTCACGTCCGGTTCGGAGGGAGGCGGAGAGAAAAGTGCTGACACTTGTCAGTAACTCGCTTGCCGCCTACCCTACATACCGAGCCAGTCAACAAGGCAAAACACGAACAGTACAAAAACTACAAAAGTTGTTGATGAAATCCAAAGCGGCAAGGCTGCTCGCTGTTCGTCGGGTGACTCAAGACAACCAGGGTAAAAAGACGGCAGGAGTAGATGGAGTGAAATCTGTTCCCCCTGCCGAGCGATTTGTGATGGCCGAACAGATCCACCCGAATCAGTGGAAACGATACAAGACCAGACCGGTGAGGAGAGTTTGGATACCCAAGCCAGGGAAGGACGCCCGTCGTCCTCTAGGAATACCTGTGCTGCTTGAAAGGGCACAACAGGCATTGGTAAAAAGCGCACTAGAGCCGGAATGGGAAGCATGTTTTGAAGGAAACAGCTATGGTTTTCGCCCAGGACGATCAGCCCACGATGCCATCGTAGCAATCTGGAATGCGCTCAGATACAAATCAAAGTTTGTGTTAGACGCCGATATTCAAGGCTGTTTCGATGCAATTAACCAGGAAGAACTGCTGAAGAAGCTAAAGACGTTTCCACAGATGAGGAAACTCATCAAGGCATGGCTCAAAGCAGGAGTGATTGACAATGACGTGTTCACTCCGACCGAAGCTGGAACGCCACAAGGTGGGGTAATTTCTCCATTACTTGCTACTATCGCCTTACATGGAATGGAAAAGGCAATAACCGAAGGAATGAAGTACAGAGAGATAAAACCTATCTTAGTACGATATGCCGACGATTTTGTCATTTTGCATCCAGATAAGGAAGAATTGGAAAAAGCGACTCAGAGGATCACGGAATGGTTGAAACAGATGGGACTCGTGCTGAGTCCAAAGAAAACCAGAGTCACACATACACTAGACCCCTATGAAGGAAATGTGGGCTTTGATTTCTTAGGCTATACGGTAAGGCAATTCCATGTGGGAAAGACCCATACGGGAAAAGATACCAAAGGGAAGCCGCTAGGGTACAAGACCATCAACAAACCAAGCAAGAAAGCCGTCAAAACACACATCCAGAAGACGAACCACCTCCTGAAGAAGCTCAAGTCAGCTCCACAAAAGGCTGTCGTTGGGAAACTTAACCCGGTGATTAAAGGGTGGTGCAACTACCACAAGGTAGTCTGCGCAAAGAAAATCTTTCATCGGTGCGATAGTCACCTGTATGTGCAATTGATGGAATGGGGAAGGAAGAGACACCATAACAAAGGGAAAATTTGGATATACCAGAGATACTGGCACCGCGAAGACGGCAAACGATGGGTGTTTGCCGCACCAGTCCAGACCGAAGAAGGGATGGGTCTACTGAAACTCAGAAGACATAATCAAACAGCTATCCAACGACATATTAAGGTACGCGGGACCGCAAGCCCATATGACGGAAACCTGGTGTATTGGAGCCAACGACTGAAACATCATCCCTTGATGGAAAACACGAGAGCAAAACTCTTGCAGATGCAGAAAGGGATGTGCCCCCGCTGTGGATTGTACTTTCAAGATGAGGATGTGCTAGAAATTGACCATATCACTCCCATTGCACTTGGTGGGAAAGATGCACTAACAAACAAATGGGTCTATCATCGACATTGCCATGATGAGAAAACAGCCGAAGACATGGTTCGTATCAAGGCCATGAAGGCTGCTGGTGTCAATACCAAATGACCATAGACTGAGGAGCTGTGTGACGCGAAAGTGTCATGCACAGTTTTGGATTGGCGGTGGAGAGAGCGATCTCTCTGCCGACCATACGTTCAACCGGACGCTGAGCGGTGTACCACAGGGATCAATTGTAAGCCCTACCCTCTCGAATATCCTCCTCGACAAACTGGACAAATTTGTTGAAACAACCCTCATCCCACAAGACACTAGGGGAGTTGAAAGAAAGCCAAACAAGGCATATCATAACTTGATAAGCCGAGCCCACTATTACTTCAAAAAGGGGCAAGAGGAGGTTGCCCAGAAGTTCAGAAAACAAGCCCAACAACTACCCGCCATGGACATCTACGACCCAGAATTCAGACGGCTCAAATATAGTCGCTATGCAGACGACTTTGTACTCGGATTTACCGGACCCAAATCAGAAGCAGAAGCGATCAAACAGCAGCTTCGCACATTCTTGCAGGAGGAAATGAAACTCAATCTCTCAGAAGAGAAAACTCTCATTACTCATGCAAGAGATCAAGCTGCAAAATTCCTGGGCTACGAAGTAGTAACCCTACAGGAAAACCGTAAACAGAGTAGAAGAGCCAATACTCATGAAAAGGTTATGAGATGTCGCAGCATCAACGGGCGCATTGGGTTGAGAATAGCATACAAAACACTCCTAGAGAAATGTGGTCGCTACATGAGGAAAGGCAGAGCAATCCATCGAACAGAGCTGCTAAACGAAAGCGACCTAACCATTATCGCAACATACCAACTCGAATACCGAGGGATTGTGAACTACTACCGATTGGCATATAACCTGTGTACCCTGGGACGACTTAAATGGATTATGGAGCAATCACTGACAAAAACGCTTGCTTGCAAGCATAAAATGTCAGTCAAACAAATCTACCGGAAATATCGGGTTAATCTTGATGTGGATGGCACGACATACAAAGGACTCCAAGTAATCGTGCCGCGAGAAGGGAAAAAGCCACTCAGTGCCACATGGGGCGGTATAGCGCTATTATGGGATAGTGAGGCATCCATTAATGACCAGCCACAAGTGATATGGGGTACCAGATCAGAACTCGAAAAAAGGCTTCTTGCTCAGGTATGTGAAGCATGTGAGGTAACTCGCCTTACAGACAAAATCGAAGTACATCACATAGTCGCCCTAAAAGACCTGAATACTTACAATGGTCGCGAGAAACCAGATTGGGTAAGGACGATGGCAGCCAGAAAGCGAAAAACGCTGGTTCTTTGCAAAACCTGCCACGACAATTTGCATGCAGGCAGGCCACTCAGGAAGAAACAAGTATCATGTTCACGGACGGATCAAACATGAAAATGAGAAGATCCGCTGATGCTGGAAAGCCTGGTGCGAGGAAACCCGCATGCCAGGTTTGGAGGGGGGCACACGGAAAAGTACCGCCAAATCGCGGCAACTCGTCGGGTGCCTACCCTACCAAAGACAGCTTATTCATCAATTGAAAAAGCTGCGTAGATTGAACAGAGAACTGGCACGACGCACCAAGGGTGCTAAAAACTGGCAGAAGACCAAAGAGAAGCTGGGGCGGCTGCACTTTGAGATTGGCTGTCACCGTCTGGATTGGCTCCATAAGCTGACCACGGCGATAGCGAAGACCAATGGCATTGTAGCAATCGAAGATTTGCATGTCAAAGGACTCATCCGCAATCGCTGCCTGTCCCGCTCGTTCTCGGATGCGGCGCTAGGCACGTTGCTCGATTTGCTGGAACGCAAAGTCCCGCGCCAGGGAGGAATGCTCTTGAAAGTGGATCGGTTCTTTCCGTCAAGTCAACTCTGTCATTGTTGTGGAGCGCGCAAAGCAGATCTCGCCCTTGCTGATCGTGTCTTCGTCTGTCCTGATCCTGAGTGTGGCTATGTTGGGGATCGAGACGAGAACGCCAGTTGGAATATCTTATGTGAGGCTCTTCGCGTGTTCGGCCTGAACCTGAACATGCCGTCTAGGGTAGTGGCTACGACCAGACGGAAAATGGCCTGGGGACCTGGAGTCAGACCAAAGAAGTGACAGCACTTCGAGGCGTCTGGGGATGAACCAGGAACAACAAAGAGCGCACGTGTTATCACGTATGAGTACGTTCAATGTAGCAGAAGATTGTCATTGTGTCTAACAAGTGCACGGACAGTCTTCAAGTTTTTCATGTTTTGGAACAGATATCCCAAGTAGGATAGGCGGCTGGCGAGGTAGCGCTCTCGCGGCCCTTTTCCCTCCGCCCTCCTCAGAACCGACCATACGAGTTTCCAGGTAGTCGGCTCGCCAGTTCCCGCTTCTCTCCCTTTGGCC
>Ga0116218_1000554_pt1 | contig 25895 bp, 17 predicted proteins | sample Sb_taG_2_FD_88966 | JGI IMG/M metagenome (GOLD analysis project Ga0116218, IMG submission 88966) | Peat soil microbial communities from Weissenstadt, Germany - Sb_50d_5_LS metaG | ecosystem: Environmental > Terrestrial > Soil > Wetlands > Peat | place: Germany: Weissenstadt | collected 2010-09-21 | reverse complement strand
GCCCTTGCCCGGTATGACATGCCGCAAACCGCCGCGAGGGTCCGGCAAATCCCCGGGGTAACGCGGGATGACGGGGACATGCAGGTGTCCGACTGTCTGCCCGGCGGCCGCGCCGGCGTTGAAGCCGACGTTATAGCCGTCGGGCTGCAGCTCACCGTCGAGCCGACGCTTCACCTCGTCCACGAGGGCGAGGATGTCCGCCCGCTCATCCTCAGTAGCTTCCCACCAGGTAGCGATCACGCGTCGCGGGACCACGAGGGCATGTCCCGGGCTGACCGGGAAACGATCGGCAATGACAAACGCGGAATGGTTCGCTGCGAGCCACTCCGAAGCCGGGACCGCCAGGAATGGCGAGTCACCGTCGGGCATCATGGCTCCCCAATCGGCCTACGGGTCGGCGGACACCTACGCCGCCTGCACCGCCGAGAGATTCACATTCGAGGACAAACCCGGTTCGCATAACCAGTCATCGCCCGTCGCTGGCGCGAGTCATGCCCACGTACAACTCGCGACACTCAAGTTCCAGTCGCTCTGTGGTCTTGACCTCGATGCAGCTCCCGCGTCCGTGTGGGTCAAAGCAGAGAATGTCATAGCCCGGAGCCTTGTCGGTAACTGCCCTGTGCGCGTGCGCGTTGGTAGCGGGCTGCGGACGCTTAGATGGCCATCTCTGCGCTTCATGGATGGCTCCACTCACGCGCCAGCCACCCGGCTGACCGGCGGGCTTGGCGATCGGTTCATGGTGACGGCGGCGCAGGCGTGGCCCCTGACTTCGACTCGTGGGCGACGGCTTACCCGGTCTGGCTGAAGGTGCGGCGGTAGGCCTGGGGCGTGGTCCCGCACCTGCGGGTGAAGTGGCGGCGCAGCATCAGCGGGGTCAGCCCGCATTCAGCGGCGATCTGCTGGACGCTGCTGTTAGCGTGCTCGAGCAGCTCCTGGGCTCTCATCAGGCGCTGGCTGATCAGCCACTGACGGGGAGTGGTCCCGGTGCGGGCCGCGAACTGGCGGGCGAAGGTCCGGGGTGACATGTGTGCGCGCGCGGCGAGATCGGCCACGCTGACCGGCTCGTGCAGATGCTGCAGGGTCCACTCGTGCAGCGCTGCCAGGGTCGCCGTGTCGCCTGCCTCATCGATGAGTACCGGCACGTACTGGGCCTGGCCGCCGTCCCGGTGCGGGGGCACCACCATCCGGCGCGCGACCGCGTTGGCCACGGCGGCACCGTGTTCGAGCCGGAGCAGGTGCAGGCATGCGTCGATCCCCGCTGCCGTGCCCGCGCTGGTGATCACCTGGCCGTCGTCGACGTAGAGCACGCTGGGATCGACGTCGATCGAGGGATAGCGGCTGGCGAGCTCGGCGGCCCACTGCCAGTGGGTCGTGGCCCGGCGGCCATCAAGCAGCCCGGCCGCGGCGAGCACGAAGGCGCCGGTGCAATGGCTGAGCACCCGCCCGCCGCGCCCGGCAAGCGCGCGCAGCGCGTCCAGCACCGCGGGTGGCGGCAGCACGTCTGTCTGGTCCCAGCACACGACGATGCCCAGGTCGGCGGCGCTGAGCCGGTCCAAGCCGGCCTCCACCGTGATCGGCAGGCCGACGTCCGTGCGGATGACTCCCGGTACCGCTGCCGTGAGCGTGTAGTCGTAGCAGGGCAGTCCCTCCGCGCTGTGGTCGCAGCCAAAGATTTCCGCGGTCACGCCGAGGCCGAACGTGGACACGCCGGGGTAGGCCAGAACCGCCACTGATGACAGCATGCAGCCATTGTGGCAGGAAAGTACCGAAGAATGTCAATCCTGCCACTCACGATCTGCCTACCTGACCGCCGACGATGGGCTCATGGCACGGAACCGCTGGCCAGCGTCGGCCGTCGCGACCGGGGTTCCGTGAGTCCGGCGGTACCGCTGAGCAACACGGCAAGCCAGGGAAGCCCGGGCTGGCCGGGCTTGGAGCCTGGGCCGCGTTGGTGGTGGTGTGGGTGGTCTGGGGCTCGACCTTCGTGGCGATCCGGGTCGGGGTCGAAACCCTCCCGCCGCTGGCCATGGCAGCCATCCGGTACATCATTGCCGGGGCGCTGCTCTTCCCGGTCGCGCGGCGCAGCGGCGGACCGCTGCTGCGGGCGGCGGACCGGCCGGGGATCGCGCAGTGGCTGGCCATGGCGGTCGTCGGGACGATGCTGCTGGCCTTCGGCAACGGCGCGGCATCTTATGCCGAGCAGACCCTTCCGGCCGGCTTCACCGCCCTGCTCATCGCGACTGTCCCGATCTGGATGGTCCTGGCCGACCGGGTCATCAACGGCCACGCGATCCGGCCCGTCGGCTGGCTCGCCCTGGTCGTCGGGGCCGCTGGAGTCGCCATCCTGGCCCGGCCGCACGGGCACAGCCCGGTGCTCCCCGTCCTCATCGTGCTGGGCGGCAGCCTCAGCTGGGGAACCGGCTCCGTGCTCGTCGGCCGGCTTGCCGCGCCCGCCAGGCCATTGCTCGGCAGTGCGATGGAAATGCTGGCCGGCGGTATCGTGCTCACCGGGCTCGCGGCCGCCACCGGCGAGCTGAGCCACCTCGATCCCGGCCGCATCAGCGGCCGGTCGCTGCTCGCGCTGCTCTACCTGATCGGCCCCGGCTCCCTGCTGGCCATGACGTGCTACGTGATCGCGCTGCGCCGGCTGCCGACAGCGACTGTGTGCACCTACGCCTACGTCAACCCCGTCGTCGCCGTCGCGCTCGGCGCCCTGCTTCTCGGCGAGCGCCCCGCCCTCATCACCCTGCTCGGCGGCGCGGCAGTGCTTGCCTCAGTGGCGCTACTGCTCATCTACCGGGGCACGCGATCAGTTCGCCGAATTGCTGGCGATCCGCGAGCGAGTGCTAGGCGCAGAGCACCCTAATACGCTGACCGCCCGCGCCAACCTGGCCTACATGGCCGGGCTGGCCGGCGATCCGGCAGCGGCTCGCGATCAGTTCGCCGACCTGTTCCCAGCCTATATTCGCGTGCTCGGCACCGAGCATCCTGACACGCTGACCACCCGTGTCCATCTCGCTCGGATGACCGGGCACCTGTACTCAATCAGATGAGCTTGAACAGCACGAACCCGAACGCCAAGCCGAGAGCGCAGAACACGAGTATCACGATTAGTAGGCGGGAGCGCCAGTAAGGATTTAAGTCGCGCCGGCCGCTATCATTTACCAAATACTACCCCCTCAGACTGCATCAGCCACTTAGCTAGGTCTCGGACGCTGTCGTCTGGCGCACCATCCTGGTCGGGTACCGACGTGGTCTGGAAGAACTCAATTGCGCTGAAACTTTGACTTGCCTCGCGCGCCACGTCGCCCATATCGAGGCGACAAGCGTCCCACAGCAGTTGCCGCGCCGCTGCATGCGACCTTTCGACGTACGCGTCTGTCCCAGCGAGCAGGTCATATTTGCTGATGACAAATGCCATGCGCGCTGAGTTTCCGTCGCGTCCAAGTTTTCTCATCTGCTCACGAGTCTGATGATAGGCAAGCTCCGCCGAGCCGGCGTCAGATCGAACTGTGCCAAGCTCCCGCCGCCGCTCGCTAGGCAATTGCAGCCAGATGCTGTCCCACGCCAGCGGGTCAACAACGAAAATGAAGGTTGTCGCCTTATCCAAGTACCTCAGATCTTCGAGCCTGTCGACGCCATAGTGCAGTTCACCTGCCGCATCGAAGAGATACACTAGGCGCTGATTGGCACCCAGTGTCACGTGCAGCACGTATGCTTTCGGCGCGCTTGCAATAGTCTTGCTTGAGCTGCCTGTTGTCGAGAGCTGAGTATTAATTCGACCAATTCGCCCCTCGGTATCACCGACGGGCTTCATCACACCGCCGAGTTCAGTCACCAGTTCACCCAACGCCAAGACAATCGAATACATGAGCCGCGTCTTGCCCGCGTTGACGCCGCCTATGAATGGCAGAACTATCTCCGGAGCGACGCCAAATTTGGGAGGCAGTGGCGCGCCGCAAATCGGGCAGATCGCAGTCAGCCTGCTGGCTCCGATTAGGAGAAGTGTGGGCAGTCGCTGCCCACACTTGCAGGTGCGGCGTCCGATACCATATGGGCCAGACCTAATGTCCTTATGCAATTCACTGCATCTCGGACAGATATAGACTGGATACGGGGCCACGGTCTCCGCACAGTTTGGACATGTCATACGAACACCGCTTAAGAATAGCCGGATGCTATCAAGAAAGCGAAGTAGCAAGGCGACACATTGAGCGACTAGCAAAAGGATAACTGCTACGAGGAGGTGAATCAACGCAACGACGACTGACCCCGCCAATCCCACCGCACCGCCAGCAATGATACCTAGCCAAATTCCACTCCAGGCTACTATGCCTATCAATGGCGCGCTCATCGATAGGAGGCCGTTCGCGTAGTCTGCACCGCTTTCAAAAAAGTCGAGACAGCGCCTACTGGTTACTTGCGTAACTTCTTTGAGATCGTCAAATATTGGCCCAAAATAATAGCTCGGCAGTGCCAAATTCTCATCGATGTGACCTTTCAGTATCATTAGAGAAGTGGGCCGATCTTCTGCAAGCGGGAATGCTTCCCGCGAGTCAATGCGCAGCGTCGCTAGCATGGTTTGAATATAGTATGCTGGAAGTGTCGCCAGGTAGACGGTGAAGCTTATCACGCCAATCAATAGGGCACCCGCGATTCCTATTGCGGTCATGATGATAATTCCGACGACAACTAGGACAAGGCCGACGAGTTGAATCATTGGCTTTTGACCAAGCTCACGGTCTGCCAAAGCGCCTGATACGACGTATTAGCCGCCTGGTTCGTCGTCGGCGTTCTTCGCTGTACCAGTCGCCCACGTAGAAGCTTCCATGATACATTAGCGCTTCCGCCTGTCGACGTAGTGATCTGATTTGGCGTCGATTCCATTTTGGCAAAACTGGTGCTAGTACGAGTTGGTTCATTTGCTTGGCCCTATTAAGCTCCTTAGTCTTCTCCAGTTGCTTGAAGATGAGAAACAATGTGGCCGCAAGGGGCACGTCCCGCTTCTGGACGCTCATCCAGGTAGCTGCCTGCCGGCAGAACGCGTTAAAGATCGGCTGTGGGCACTTGCTGAGCACTCGTCCTGCGCGAGGATGGCGCAGGAGAAGATGTGGTAGCTGCGCATCGAGGAACCGTTGCATGCCGGGCTCGCTGGAACTGTAGGCCGCAATAAGCTCCTGTACGGCAGATTCAACTAGGGCGTCGTTCTCGGTCGCCTCGCGTATGGGTCCAATTAGGCGGTTCCACATGCTGGCTTCGAAGGCAAGAGCAGGTGGGAAGACACCGGGTGGCACATCGGCCAGGACGGTCACAAATATCATCCATTCTTCGGCATGAAGATGCGTCCGCGTATTACGCATGATCCCCGTGAGCTCGCAGCAGACCGGCTCGCTGCCCAGGTCGGGCGGCTGCAGCCGCGCGATAGCGTCGCGTCCCTCGGATAGGGTCCAGGCAGCGCCATTCCACAGGCAGGCGACGAGATCCGCATCTACCGACGGCAGTCGACCGACTGAGCGGCGCAGCCTGGCGATCTCGTCGAGTGCGGCCATCCTCGCGATCTGGCCGAGCCGAGCGCCGGTCAAAAACCACTCCTCGCCCAGTCCGGGCTCGCCGAGGAAGTCGTCAGGGCCGAGGACCTGCACAGCGGAGCTTTCCAGGACCAGCTGGCGCGAGGCTGCGGGCAAGGCCGCGAGCGCGCGGACCATGCCGGTACGCAAGGCAGGCCAGTCACATGCAGCTTTGTCGATCCCGAGCACTCTGTCATGGTGCGCAAGGGCGCCAATGGCGGTCATCCCGACCACAGCGACCACATCGTCCGGCAGGGTCACCTCCGCAGTGGTCGCCCAGGCCAGCAACTCGATCGCCAATCCTGCCCTCGCAATCGGCAGCAGTCGGCTGCAGCCATCCGAGGCGAGAGCACGGGCCTGCTCCGTTCTCAGCACGATCGAATGGGCGACCGGTGTCCCCGCCGCGAACTGCCTGACGATGTCGCTGACGACCGCGCATTCAATCTTGCTCGCCAGCTGTCCCGCAGCCACCCGGAACGCCAGGTCAATCAGCTCGGTCTGACTCCGCGCGGGGAGCCGTTCTACAGGCTGCTCCAGTGAGCACTCGATAACGGCGGTAATCCGTCCGCGCTCAGTTACATCCGCGTTCGCTGTCAGCCAGCCAGTCGCCTCGGCCAGTTCCGCTGGCGTGAGCTGCCGTCGCATGAGTATCGCAGCGTTGGCGAGAATCGGATACCAGCCGGCGAGTGACGCCTCGACAGGAGTGCCAAGAGCCGTCGCCAGGTCCCAAAGTTCCGCGGAACCTGCGACGCCAATCCGCGAGAGCAGCCGAGCCACCGGGATCGGCGGCCTATTCTGGGCTTGATGACTTACCGCGTCAAAGAGCTCGAAGGTCGACGCGCCAATGCTAAAAGTGTCGGCAATCTGCGATCGAGATCTGGAGATTCCTCCGACGATATGCAGGAGACTGCGGTAAGGATCATGAGTATAGGTGCAGAATGTCAGGTTCCTGGCGATGTCATTTCCCAGGAGGTACGAGGCAGCGGCAATCCAGAAGCACACTATTTCTGCGCTCGGCGCCATGATTCGCACCTGCAGCCCGTCATGCATGGCACGCTCGACCGCGGATAGCAGAATTGCCAGGCTTTCTTGACTCTCCGGCTGATCCAGCAGAAACGAGCTGATTAGATCGCGGGTGATATGGCCTGGCTCAAGCGGTGCCCGCAATTCAGGAAGATCGGTACCGTGGTTCGTTTGCGATATCCAGAATGGCGCCTTCCAGAATTCTATTGGCAGGGCCGACGACAAGTCTGATCGCGGTCGATCGGTAACGAGGCTATGGGCAAAATAATTGCCCGGACGACCTGAGAAATCTATTCCAGCAGACTTGACTTGGGCAATTATCGCCATATTGCGATTCTCGGCGTACGCGTACACTAGCTTCGTCGGATCGACCGTCTCGGCATCATACGCATCAGCAGTATTGCGGGGCAATTCATAGAACGTCAACCGCTCGACTTCGCGCATTACCTCTTTTGGAACGCCCGGGGTCATGGCACAGAATTGAAATCCAGAGTGTCCAGTGACCCCGGCCTCGCAGGAGGTATAGTACAGCTGTCGAAGGGGCATTCCTAATCCCCCTATCTTCGGATGAAGTTAAACTTCGTAAGCAACCAGAGAAAGGGGTCCATGACCCGGTATGGCTGGACGCCAACATGCGAGATTCGATTGTCGGGAGTGGGTGCAGCGCCCAGTGCGGACACCCCGAAAAAAGATGTTTGTGAATAGTTGTACCGAATAAGGCGATTGAGTTCGCCGGCGCCCCAACCGTCAAGCAACTGCTGCACCTGCGCGTCAACGGCGGTGCTGTCGGAGCCGTCCCGCAGTCCGCCCTGAGGCTCAGGGCTGCGCAGCGGACTGTCGGCGGGCAGCAGGTCCCAGAGCATGTCTAGCTTCGTCATGACGACAGCGACCGGCTTGTCTATCAGCCCACTCCGCCGATCGCCTTCGAGGAACAATTTCGTGATCTTAGCCACGGCACCCACCGGCTCTGCGTCCCCGTACTGTGGCACTGGGAGCGTCGCGCCACGATGCATGAGGTGGCGCACTGCCGGCAGCTGCAGCGGATCGACCAGCACGATCACACCGTCGGCTGCTGACAGATACCGGATCATCTGGTCGGTCTTCCCGGGCGTCGCTAGGTCCTCTCCCGCGCTGTCCGCAAAGGAGAGGAGCAGTTGCTGCGGCTGCTGTCGGAGTCTGCTCGGCGGCATCGTAAAGCGGAATACGAGCGGTGCGACGTACACCTGGCCCGCTGTGGTCGTGGGCGGCAACAGTTCGCGCTGACTGTACAGTGGCGCCTCGTAATCGCGTGCAAAGCGCTCCTCGGAGCGGTCGTCGGCTCCGCCAGTGGACGAGTTGAGTTGTTCGCCGACCCGGTGCCTCAGCTCGTGAACCATGACCGTCATGAACATGGTCTTGCCGGCCTGGCTCGGCCCTACCAGCGCGATCAGGCGGCCTTGAACCGTGCGGAACGTGGCGGGCAGCCGACTGTGGCATCCCGGGCAAACTTGAGTCCGGCTCGGCGAATGACAATTCGGGCACACTGCGCTGTTCGAACGGCCTCTAGCGGCAAACACGGGAAACATCTGAGCACTCTGGTGCATCGTCTGTTCCAGGACTTGGTCCACCACACGCCGGCAAGGCGTACCTGACACTCCCGTGCGTCCTTCGCACCGGAAGAGAATGTCTCGTTCGTGGAAGGCGCTGTAGCAATAAGGACAGACGAGCGGCTGGCGGCGGCTGCGCACGCTTGACCATGTGCCGATGACCGGCTGGGTTGCGGGAGTTGCCGATTGCTCGCCGTCCACTGGCGGCATTGCTTCCCGCGTGGCAGCCTCTCGTGGCTCCTGCTCAGCCACAAGCTCGGTATGGACGTTCGCCAATACGGTCGCCAGCCGGTCGGCAGAATCCGCATACCGGCCGCCCAGCGATCGCAGCACGTGCTCGGCGACAACGGCGAACGGCCTGCTGCTGGCCTGGACGAGGTAGTCACCGCTGATATCTGCTCCGGTCAGAAGCGCCTTGAAATCGCGTGCCTGACCGAAGTGCACGCCAATGTAGTTGGACACTTCGTAAAGTATCCGGACAGCATCTGTTCTGTCCAGTCGTCGCAGCAAGATATCACGTACTTCGGGCAGGAAGTCGTATTGCACATCCTCAGCATCGAGATCGCTATCTGGGCCGATCCGGTAAAGCAGCCCGCCGAGGAAGACTTCGGCTAGATGCGACTGCTTTGTCGTGCCGAGCATGGCTTCCTGTACCAGCCGGATGATCCGCAAGGTGATCGGTGCTGCCGCAAGACACTCCGCGAGGCGGACGGCCTGAGGCGACGCGGTTGCCCTGAATCGCTGCACTCGCTCATGCGGCCGCACCGGAGTGTCACCGACCAACTGGGGTTCGGCCGATGCGGCGGCGTCACCTGCGAATATCGCCATGGCCTCCATGCCGACTGTGCCCGTGGCCGCTATCAGCTTGCCCCACGAGGCCAGCCACACCGGATCGAGTTGCAGGACTGGTATCGGCACCGCCCTCGCGCTCCGGCCGGAAGCGAAACTGTCAGTAGGCTTCCAGGTCAGCGCCGCGTTGGCGGACCCTGACTGGGCGGCATGCAAGCGCACTGGCGTCGGCCTGGCGTGTGAATGACTCCACAGTCTTTGGGGAAGCGGCTGCACGATCGCGACCGGCCCGCGCGTCGCCCAGTCTGTAAGAACTCGTTGCGCGGCCTGCGTCCGCCAGATCGGGCCCAGGCAATCGCTCACTACGATGACGACTCGGCGACCGCCAGGGTCAATGAGCTCACGAGCGCTGCGCAGCGGCGAGTCAGGCCGCTTTCGCAGGGCAATGCGGCCTGGATCGTCCTTAGGATGGTCGAGTATCCACGATCGTACGTCCCTGAATCCGCCGAGTCGCTCCAGCAGCCCGCGCAGTTCATTGACCAGCTCACGCCAGATCGACATGGACTCATAACCGTCGATTACCAGGGCAAGCTCAAGCCAGCGAGCTGAGGCAGGCCGGAGCGAAGGGACCCACAATCCCGCATCAGCGATGCGCGCGGCAGTCGCCTGCTCATCGACGACAACCTCATGGTGCGAGGGCACCCGCCGCTTGAACGGACGCAAGGCCCGAGCCAGGTCTAGGTGACCGGGAAGCGCTGGCACCGCAGGCGCCCGGATCTCGACTGCCCGCTGCCCTCTTGCGCCCGGCCAATCCGCGGCGGGGCGCAAGTGCAGCGAGTGCTCGGGCCCTGCCGCACGTGGGGCGGTGTCTAGGCTGAACTCATCAGTGCCAGCCGCACCGGCATCACCCTGGAGCACCTGCGGCGACGGGGGCCGATGCCCTGACTTAGTCACGACGGTGGCGTCCACAGCCTGCTGGGGCGTGGCCGCTCCGGCAGGCGCATCGATGTATCTGGCCAGCCATAACGTGTCGAGTATGTCCAGCTCCGTGGGCTCTAGGTTGAGGTCTCGGAGAATTCCCGCCAATCGCTCAACAGTCATTCAGACCCCTGAATCCAAATGCTGGAGAACGACCTTAATAAGCCTGTCCTTGTCACCGGGCCAGGCGTGATTGCAGGTCAAGTAGATGGCATTAAGCAACTGGTCGGTCGCCAAGTCACCGTCGTTGCGCCGTCTGTCGAAGATTTCGATGAGATCCTCGTGGTCCTTCGACACATCCGCGCCCAGGTGTGCACGCACGATCGCGGCCAGTCGCTCTGGGCCTGGCGGATCGATCTTCAATCGCAGGCAGCGCCGAAGAAATGGTGGCGGAAAGTCGCGTTCCTCATTACTCGTAATGATGACGAGCGGGAACTCATGACACCTGACCTTGCCGCTATTGATGACAACATGATCGGTTCCGTCATGTATGAGGACGTTCGCGTCTGGCTGCTCGCTAGCAATCCTCGACAACTCAGGGATCTCGTACTCCCCGTCTTCAAAGAGCGTGAGCAGATCATTGGGCAAGTCAATGTCGCTCTTGTCCAGCTCGTCAATGAGCAGGATGCGTGGCTTGCGATAAGGCAGCAATGCGGTGCCGAGCGGGCCGAGCTTGATGTATCGCCCGATGTCCGGCGCCCGGCCGTCGCCGCCTTGCTGCCGCAGGCTCGCATCTTGCAGCCGAGCCAGTGCGTCGTACTGGTACAGACCTTCCTGTCGGTTCGACCGGCTCGTGATCGGCCAGCTAAGAACTGGGCCGAGCCGCAGTTCCCTGGCGACACTGTGCGCGAGTGTCGACTTGCCTGTGCCGGGCTTGCCAGTGACTAGCAGTGGGCGCCGAAGGTAAAGTGCGGCGTTCACCAGCTGGACTTCCTCGTCGCTGGCACGGTAGGTGACTGCGCTGGCCAGTTCTCCGAGTCGCCGCGCGGAGCCTGGCTGCGATCCGAACGTCGGCTCGACCAGCGGAGCTCCGTCAAATGTCCGCCAGCCCGGCGGCGCGGGAAGCCGCTCGGTCACATCGTCGTGTGGATCGCCTGCGCCACAGTATATGAGCCATTCGGTCATGACGGGCCTTCCATCAATGGCGGTACATGCAAAACAAAGTCGGCCTCAGGGCGACGGTTCGGATCGTCCCAGAGCAACGTGACATGACCGATGGAATCGTCTTGCCCGCCCGCTGTCTGGCGCAGCTCAAGCACGAACCGTGGCAGCTCAGCTAGGCGCCTTGCGCCGAGCCTCTCGCAGAATTGGTCTTTGAACCGAACCCCGGCGCAGCTCTCGCCCACTCCCAGCGGCGGGGCATGGCTCCGGTGCTCACATCGCGCCCTCGGCCAGATCGCAATAGGCGTGCCAGCATCTAGGGCTTCGGCTAGCTCAGATTCAGAGAACTCGCCGACTGGCGGAAACGTGAGTCCGAGCGCCACGCACTCATCGGCGAGCAGTTGTCGGAACAGCGCCCCCCGGCTCCCCGATCGTTCCTGGCACGTAACCCAGCGCGAGATCTGCGCGTCATCGGTCTGGACGCCGTTCGTCATGTGTTTCCACCGACCGCGGCACCGGAAATGCAACGTGGGATCACGTTGGCGCACGAGGTCTCGCACCACGACGACGAACTGGACATCAAGTGACATATAGTCTTCTGCTTTATTGGTCCATTCTTCGAACGGGTGATCGAGTAGATTGCGCGGCACAATAAACTCGAGATCGAGTTCAGTTGTGTCGCTATCTACCGTGCCCAGGCGCACCACTGCCTGATCGATGAGGTCCCCGACAGTGGCCCGGACTTGGTCGAGCGTGACCGCGTCGTCGCTGCCGTAAATCTTGTCTACAAAAGACTGCCCTAGGTACAGCCAGGCACTGAGTAGGTACCGATCTGGGCGCGGACCAGACGGTTCAAGCTGCAGGATCAGCGCCGCCCGTTCAGAATCTGCGCTTGTGGGCCCGTTTTTCGCCGCCCGCCGAGCAGCAAGCTTCGCACGTTCTTCGTCGTGAGCCGGGTCGCTGCGCTGCGCGTCTAGATTGCGGGCGATCCGCTCTGACCAGTCAGTCGCTGGAGGCTCCAGGCCATTCGCGCATGCGCGCTGCACGACGTTCTCAGTGAAGAGCACGAGCGGATGCCCAGCGCGGCCAGAACTCATCAGCTCCAGTTTGCGGACCAGGTCCTCTAGGTCACGGAACGTACGGGGCGCGACTTCGCCCGCAGCTATTCGGTAATAGCCCGCCAGTTCAGACTGGTGAACGTAGGTGCTCATTGTGCGAAGGTAATCGTCACGCTCAGGCAAGCTAAATATCTCGCTTGGCAGGAAATTGCTAGCTGCCTGGCTGAACTCCATAGCCAGGTCAGATCCGTCGAAGCTGAGAAGAAAGTCGGCAACGCAGTGCAGAGCGCCACGCCGGCCAAGGCATGCACGGATAATCTGCAGGCAGTCAATTTTGTCGACTCGACTACGCTCTGGCGAAAGCTCGAATCCGCTATTAGTAAGCTCATGCAATACGGCAGTACGGTACTCGTATGTCTCCATTAGCGGGACTTCATTAAAGAGCCGTGAGAGCGCGGCAGCGGCCTGCGAGCCTGAGCTACTCATCGTCGTGCGGTCCCGCAACTGGGCTAGGCGAAAGCTGGTGGGCGGCTCTCGTCGGATCGAGCGAGACAATGAGCTGGTCAAGCTGCCGCATTGGCAAGGTGTCGCCCTCGATGAAGCGGATTGCCTGAATCAGCTCAGGGATACCATTCTCATATGCTTGGCAGGTGCGCAGCATCATCAGCACTTGCAGCCGCGGTCTCGGACTGCGCGGTATAGCGTCCCGCATTCCACTGCGCAGCAGGTGAAGCACCTCTCGCCGGGACTCATCGTCAGCCACGGCGGGGACCGCCAGCATGCCGTCGACTAGACGCTGGGCCAGATCGAGTGGCTGAGCGAAACCGTCATGCGAAGCTGGGCGGCCGAGCTGCCTGGCTAACATGCTGCTATCGCGGGACAGGACCTTATCCTTCTGCGACCAGCGCTGCATCTCGTCGAGCTTCTCAAGCACAGCATCTGCGTTGAGCTGGACCATCAGCGGCGTCAGCTCAGGAACTCCTGCGGCGACCTGCTCAATTGCGCGGATCAGAATGCCTGTCAGCTCGTGACCGAATTGTGACGAATCGACCTCGATACTCGCCAGGAAGGACTTTCCGTCAGGGGCAATGCTGTCATCAGCGAGCGGAGCGAGCTGCTCCTTGACTGCGCGCATCAGGCCGACCCGGACGCTCGTCCTGCCATCGAGCACAATCGTGGGCGGCGCGCTAAAGCGTTCCTGCAGGGCACTACGCAGCGCGACACGAGACTCCTCGGGAATGTCGCTAAGCACTGCGGCAATGGCGACGTCCATTGCCGTGATCAGCGCACGTTCGTCGCGCGTCCCAAGTACAGACAAGGTGGCGCCCCGCACTGCGCGGTCGCCCAGTGCGGCCACCAACCATGCGACGAGCGCTGCCGCTAGCATGCGCCGATTCTCTTACATCAACCTACAGCTTGTCTAACATACGCCAAAACCGTAAGGTACCGGTCGATAGTGACAAGTAAACGGCGACATATTGGGAAGTCGGAAAGGCCCCATGAACTGCCGCTACCGCGCTGGAAATGCCTCAGGTAACCAAGGCGCTTGTGCAGCTACGCCGACGCACTTAACCGACCGATGGCGGCCGCAGAGCTGGAGGTATTTGTAAAGGTGTGCTGGGAGCTGTCGCTAGATTTATCAACATTTCCACTGATTCGGCAGCCGACCAATAGTCTTGACGCTGCCACTTTGACTCCCGGCTTGGCTTCCGCGCTCACAGCCAAGGAACCGCTTCAAGCCTCTGAACTGGGGAGAACTGGGTGGAGCTGAGGGCATGTGAAACCCCGTGATCCCCTCGATGCGAGCTGAGCGCACTACGCGACGAAGCCGCAGCTATCCGTTGTTCTCGCAGTTCAGATGCTCGCCGCGGCCACGGTCACTGCGTCTGACCGCACGTGCCAGCGCGTGGCTGCTCTCAATCCGCTCCCAGAATCGGACATGGCTTGCCGATATGTCCGCAGCCTCGCGATCTACCGGAGAAGATCATCCGATGCATAACCCATCCACGAGTCAGGGTGAGTCCGGCGGTGGCCCCTAAGCGCTAGCACGGCGACAGACGGCGAGTCTGTACCTGTCGAGCCGCCAGCTTGCGAGCTGGCAAGTGCGCTCCGAATTCCCTGATCTGTGCCCGTGCCGTGTTCGCTTCATGAGCGGTGAGGCTATGACGACGTCACCTCAGCGTGACGCTGAGATCACAGACCGGAGTGCCCGGGGTGGCGGTCCGCTGATTAGCGATCAGGGCCTGGCGCAATGCTCCGGTTGGTTCCCGGCGCTGTTCACTCATCTGTGCTCTGGTCGGCTATCCGGCGAGGCTTATCATCGGCGGCACCGGGCGAGCTGAAGCAGCCACGCGGACTGCGGAGGAATGGTATGGCGAGCCCAAATGGAACGGTGATTGCTGAGGCCCGCCGATGACACCGAGCAGCCGGCATTCCACGGCTATGACGATTGGCACCCTGTCCCGCCGGACCGGGGTGCCGGTCAAGGCGCTGCGGGAGTACGAGGGCCTCGGCCTGATCTACACGGTCGGGCGGAGCGCGGGGAACTACCGGCTATTCGACGAGGAGGCGCTGTGGTGCGTCGGTGTGATCGCCACCCTGAGAGGGCTCGGCATGACCGTGGCCGAGATCGCGGACCTCGCCGCCAGCTACCTGCAGCGGTCCGGCGAGCCGATCGGCCCCGGACTGGCGGAGGTGCTGGACGCAGTGCGGGTCCGCACCGAGAACCGGATCGCCGAGCTGCATGAGGTGCTGCGGCGGATCGACGATTACCAGTCGCAGTTCGCGGATCAGCTCGCTGGCCGCGCCGACTTCCGCGCCTTGGACCCGCACTTTCGGGCCACCGATCCTTGACTCTCCCTCCGGGGGGAGACCGTAACCTCGTGACTGGAGATGACCAGGACCAACGGGACGCCAGACCATGACCATCCTCAACACCAGCGCCGACGGCCGCCCGCCGACCGAAGACTCGCACGGCGCTGGCACCGAAACAGCACATGAGTCAGGCTGCGGCACAACCTGCTGCGTCCCGCGCGCGCGGCGAGCCTGGTCCCTGCCGGTGCTCCCCGCCGACACCCCGGCCAAGCGCCGCGTGGACCACCTCCTGCCGGGCGGTGGATTGCCCGCGGTCGCCTACTTCGCCGCCGTGATCGGCCTGCTCGGTCTCGCCCAGATCTTTCCCGCGCCCGCCTACCTCGGGGTCGACGCGGTCGCATTTCTGGCCGCCGGGAGTTGGTGCGCGCTGAATTTCTGGCGCTGCCGGCAGGCTCACTGCCTGCTCACCGGCTCGGGCTGGTTGCTCCTAGCCCTGTTCGCCGTCGCCGAGGCCGGGCTCGGCCACAGCCTAATCGGCGGCGACGAGCAGCTTGTGTTCCTGGGGATCTTGGCCATCGGCCTCGTCTTCGAAGGCATCTGGTACTCGATGCACCGCACCAACGCCGTGACTCCCGCCCAAACTGAGTCCGCCCAGACTGAGCCGGCCTCTTACTGAGCCCGCCCAGACTGAGTCCGCCCCGTGGAGCGCCGCGCAGCGGTAGAACAAGGACGGCATCTAAAGACGCAGCTCGCCGACGCGCTGTCTGATCCGTGCGAGGGATACTCAGGGGTGCAACGCGCGACCCTTGGCGTTCATGTCCTGCGGGCGTTCGATTCGGTCAGCGGGTTCAGAGATCTCCAGCAACGGCCCAGCGACGCTAGGAGCTGCTCCCTAGCGACCGCGGAGAGAGCCTGCCTGGGTGAGTGATGATCTGGGGGGATCGTGGCCGCTCACGAGGTCGATTACCTCTTGATGTATGCCCTGTCCGCGTGTACCGGGCCGGAGGCTCCCGCCATGCCGGCCAGCTTGGCGCGAACCGTGTCGGCGTCGGGATGGCGCAGGTCATCTAGGATCGCGAGTGCCTGGTGCCAGGCCGTCAAGGCCTGGGGCAGGTCGCCGAAGGCGTGCTGGATGTCACCGAGATGGGTGAGCGCCTGCGCTTCGCCGGGGCGGTCGCCGAGTTCCTGGGCGATGCTGAGTGCGCGCTGGTAGCAGGCAGCTGCTTCGGGGAGGTTGCCGAGATGGTGTTCGGCGTAGCCGAGGCTGTCCCAGATGTTTCCCTCGAGCAGGCGGTTACCGACTTCGGTGTTGAGCGTGAGTGATCGCCGGCAGAGAGTGCGGGCCTGCTGGTACTCGCCGAGGAGGCCGTGGTACCAGCCCGCGGAGTTGAGGATCTCCGCCTCTGCCTCCTTGTCGCCAATCTCCTGGTACAGGCTGAGGGCCTGCTTGGCGTGGCCGAGGGCGTCGGCGTAACGGCCCTGGAGCTCGGCCGCGAGGGCGAGGCCTTGGTAGACCTTGGCCTCACCGAGGCGGTTGCCGAGCTGTCGGTACAGCTCGAGGCTGTTCGCATAATGGCCGACGGCCTGATCGTGGTCACCCACTGTGCCGTATGCGCTTGCCAACAGACGACTGGTCAGGGCCTGTCCGGCGATGTCACCAAGGCGTGTGGCGGCGGCGAGCGCCGTCCGCTGGGTGGCGGCCCACTCCTGGTAGTAGCCACGTATTGACAGGAAAGCAGTCATGGCCCACGGGATCTGCCACGCGTGGATGTCGAACCTAGACTCGGCGGCGAGCGTGACGGCTGCGAGCAGGACGTTGTGTTCGGCCTCGAACCAGGCCAGCGCCTGCTGGTAATCGGCGAGCCGCTCCGGAGCGGCGCCGGGCGCTGGCTGGGCGAGGGGGACCGGCTCGCGTGATGGGTGCAGCAGGAGGCTACCGTGGCGTGCGGTGTGCACGTAGTGGTCGAGGATCCGGCCGACGGCGCTGGCACGCTCGGGCTCGCTGTCGTGCGTGAGGGCTTGCTCGGCGGCGTAGGCGCGGAGCAGGTCATGGAAGGCGTACCGGCTGGGGAGGTGCTCTGCGATCAGGCTCGCCTTGGTGAGCTCGCGCAGGAGGGCGCGGGCTTCAGGCTCAGCTATTCCGGCCAGGCTGGCCGCGGCGGGCGCAGTGATATCAGGGCCCGGATGCAGGCCCATCAGCCGGAACAGCCGTGCTGCCTCGGTGCTGAGCTGGCGGTAGGACCAGGAGAGGACAGCCCGGACGCTAGCCGCCGGATCGCCGCTGTCGAGGGCGTCTAGGCGGCTGGCGGCGTCGCGGAGTTCAGCGGCCGGGATGGCGAGAGGGAAGCCGGGCCGTGCGGCGGCGCGGGCCGCGGTGACAGCCAGCGCCAGCGGCAGACAGGCGCAAAGAATCGCGATCTCACCGACTACGGCGGGTTCCTCGGCGGCCCGATGGCCGCCGAGGCGGGCGGTGAGCAACTGTACGGCCTCGGCGTGCGTAAGGACATCGAGGGTGAGCAGCCGGGCGCCGTCGGCGGCGGCAAGCCCGGCCAGCGGGTTACGGCTGGTGATGATGACTAAGCTGCCAGGGCTGGCCGGCAGCAGCGGGCGGACCTGCTGCTCGTCGCGGGCGTTGTCGAGGACTATCAGCATCCGCCTGTCGGCTAGCAGGCTGCGGTACATGCTTGCCTGTGCGTCCGGAAGGGGCGGTACATGCTCCGGCGCCACGGCGAGGGCGTCGAGGAACCCCCGGATGGCCCCGGCGGCCGTGGCCGGGACACCTGAGGGGTCGAAGCCACGCAGGTTCACGTACAGCTGCCCGTCGCCGAACCGGCTGGCGACCTGGTGCGCCCAGTGCACTGCCAGCGCGGTCTTGCCCACCCCGGCCGTTCCGCCGATCGCCGAGATCACCACCGTTCCCGGCGCCCCAGCGCCGACCTGGTCCAGCAATCCGGTCAGTGCCGCTAGCTCCGCGGCGCGCCCGAAGAAGTCGGGCACCGCGGCGGGCAGCTGGCGCGGTACCGTCGGACCCGGCCCTCGCGCAGCCGGTGGTTCAGCTTCGGCAGCGTCCCCGGCGAGCATCCGCTGATGCAGACTCTGCAGTTCGGTGCCTGGCTCTGCGCCGAGTTCGTCGACTAGGACTTGGCGGACGTTCTGGTATGCGGCGAGGGCCTCGGCCTGGCGCCCGTCTCGGTAAAGAGCGAGCATTAACAGGCCGTGCAGCCGCTCGCGCAGCGGATAGGCACCGGTCAGCCGCCGCAACTCGCTGAGCACTTCGGCGTGGCGGCCCAAATGCAGCCTGGCCTCTATCCGCCATTCCTCGGCTTGCAGGTGCAGTTCCGCCAGCCCCGGCACCTCATCCAGGTTCAGCACTTCGGACGGGACGTCGGCAAAGGGCGTGCCGCGCCACAAGTCCAGCGCCTCACCGAGTACTCCCTCCGCCTGAGCCCAAACGCCCGCTCGCATTGCGGCACTGGCCTCCCGGCACAAGCTGCGGAACCGCAGCAGGTCGACTTCCTCCTCAGCTGCCTGCAGCAGGTATCCGGGGTATCGTGTCACCAGCCGGGCGCCGACGCGCGGCCCTAACACCCGGCGGAGCCGCAGCACATGGGAGCGGAGCGTTACCAGCGCCCCGGAGGGTGGCGCCCCGTCCCACACCACCTCAGCGAGGGTGTCCGCTGGCACCGGTCTTCCCGCATGCACCAGCAACGCCGCGAGGAGCACGCGCTGCCGCCCCTTCGGCATTTCGACCGCCGTTTCCCCGTCGCGGACCAGCAGCGGCCCCAAGACCCCGAACCAGATCCTGTCCACCTCGGACACCGTTCGTTGCCGGGCCTGGCTCACCTCACCCCCAAGGCGAGAAGTTTGCTGCCGCGTGAGTTGCAAGAGGATTTCAACGCCCTGTCTCAACGCTAGGCACTGCATACCGCCGGGCGCAACCGCCGAGGCAGGGAACCTAACCAGTCAGGACACCCTCAGCGATCGCATCGGCCGCAACCGGCTTTCCGGCTCACAGTCGTACGGCCGCGAGCAGCACAACGCTGCCCTTTGGCACGTCGAGCCGGGCGTTTCTCGGCCAAGGACCAGCAATGGCCAAGATCGCGAACCAGATCCTGTCTCCTGGACAGGAGATCACCTCTGGTACCCCGCCGTGCCGGTTGCCACGCAAGTGCAACAGAACTTCAACATTCTATTCCGAGACTAGGCCCCGTACAGTGCCGGGCGCAGCGCAAACCGCGGCACGCAGAACAAGTGCATCCCGTTAGTTCTCATCTGCACGCGAGAACGACGGGGTGGCAGGCCACTCGCGGCGCCGCGGGATAGCCAGCGACCGGGACACCGAACTCAACCATCGGGAGAGCAGAATGCTGAAAGGCAAGATCCTCAAGCTAGCCTTAGCCGCCGTCACGATCGCCTCGGCAATAGCGCTCACCAGCCTGGGCGCCACCGCCGCATCCGCCGCCACCGTGGCGCACCGCGCCACGACTGCAGCGGTGCCAGTGGCGCACCAGCAGGCTCGCTTGATGCAGCAAAGCCCCCAAGTTACCCATTATGTCACTCTCGTTAACTACAACGGCAAGTCGTGGTCTTACCCGTGCGAAGAGGGAACTACCTTTCACGGAGGCGTCCTTCCCAACTCGATCTATTACGTCATCAACGGTTGCGCCGTACGAGTATGGCTGCATCAGAACAACAATAATAGCGGCGCCAATATCTGCACCAGTCCAAACACTGCTGCAAAAACGAACTCATCCAAGGTAATGGTGAATGTTTACGTCAGCAACAATGGCAGTAATTGCTGACGTGACTGAGCGGAGCCGCGTAAGGAGCGCGTGAGCTGTCATGATGACCGGATGACCGCAGAGGCTGCCGGGTCCCCTGCGGTCATCGGCTGCCGCCGACCTCGTCAGCGACCTAGCTCGCATAGACCCGCGCTGGGCGGCCGGCCACGTCAGCGCCTTCCTCGGCGCCTTCCTGACCGCTGCAGGGCAGCTGGACGCCGAGCCCGCTGTACCGCTCATCGTCGCCCGATCCCCGCCGGCCCCACGAAGCCGCCGCAGAATCCTCCATCCGGCACACCAGCATTGACTCGGCCGCGCGATGCCTGCTCGATGCGGTGGCCTCCGCTGCGACCGCCCGGCCGGAGACGGTCGTACGCGCCGTCGACGACGTGATCACAGACGAGCGGGACACCGACCGCGCGCCGGATGTGCTGCTCGCCTCGATCACCACCGTTCCCTGGCTGACGCCCGACGTCACCACGGAGGCGACCAGCAACCGCAGCGTGTGCGTGAGCTTGAGACGTGCGACGTCCTCGCTCTATGCGCCTGGGCCGCATCTCCTGCCTTTGTGATGGATTGTTGCCGGCCTCGGTGCCGGGAACATGTGGGCCATCCTGTGGGCTTCCTTCGTGGCCGTCCCGCATGGCCTTTCCTAGTGTCATGACTGTCCCTGCCGGACGGGCGGCGGGGAGGGCGGCTTGGCCGTCAGGGCCTGGCTGGGAGGTAGATGTGCTGATCATCGCGCTGTTCGTGATCACCGCGGTCGCGGTGAGCGCGCCGATCGTGGCGGCCGTGCTGGTCAGCGTGACCAGCAGGCGTGAGGACTCGGAGTGGACGCTTGGCGGGCCTGCCCCAGGCGTGGTCCAGGCGGTCGCGAGGCGCATCGTGGACTTCCACTCCGCAGGCGACTGGCCGCGGCCGAAGGGGCGCGGTCGGGCCGGGACTGGTGTGCACGTGCCGGGGTGGGATGCGGTTCTGGCGCCTTCTGGTGCCGAGTCCGTACGGTCTGTGGCGCGGTCCAGGTGACCGTCACGCGGATCGCATGCTGCGGGATCGATGCGGGTGATCTCGAGAGAGGAGATGCCCACGAACTCGCCCGCTGCCGCAGCGTTGCGAGGTTCGCGTCGGTGATGCGGATGGTCAGGGGCATTGAGGGCGCGGCAGCCCTGGCTGCCATAGGCTGGGAAGGGCGCCGCAGGCGCCCGGGAGCGGTCCCATGGTGTCGTTCGGACAACTGCTGAGGCAGGCGCGGATCAGCGCCGGGCTGACCCAGGAGGAGCTGGCGGAGGCGGCTCGTTTGAGCACCCGATCGGTCAGTGACCTGGAGCGCGGCATCAACCATACGGCGCGCAAGGAAACTGCCCGGCTGCTGGCCGAGGCACTGAACCTGACCGGCCCGGACCGGGCGGCGTTCGAGGCCGCGGCCCGGGGACGCGTCCCGGCCAGCGGGGTCGCGGCGGCGACGCGGACGCTGCCCCGTGACATCGCCTCGTTCACCGGCAGGGAGGCGGAGCTGCGGGAAGTGGCGGCAGCGGCGCACGATGGCGGGGTGGTGGGCATCTATGCGATCGGCGGGATGGCCGGGGTCGGCAAGACCGCGTTCGCGGTGCACGCCGCTCATCAGCTGGTGCCCCATTTCCCGGACGGGCAGGTCTTCTTGCCGCTGCACGCGCATACGCCCGGGCAGCGACCCGTGGACCCGGCGGATGCGCTCGCCAGCCTGCTGCAGATCATCGGGGTCGCCGCGCCGCAGATCCCGCCGGACCTGGAAGCACGGATGGCGTTGTGGCGGGATCACATTGCTGGCAAGCAGCTGCTGCTGCTCCTGGATGACGCGTCCGACAGCGAGCAGGTCCGGCCGCTGCTGCCCGGCAGCGCGGGCAGCGTCGTTCTGGTCACCAGCCGGCGGCACCTGACCGCGCTGGAAGACGCCCATGCCATCAGCCTCGACGCCCTGTCACCCGCGGACGCGGCCCGGCTGCTGGTCCAGCTGGCCGACCGCCCCGGCCTTGACAGCGGCGACCCGGCGGTCGCTGAGATCACCCGGCTGTGCGGCTACCTGCCGCTCGCGCTGGGGTTGCTGGCCCGCCAGCTGCACCATCATCCGGCCTGGACGGCCGCCGACCTGGCCGGGGACCTCGCGGCGGCGCGGAACCGGCTGGCGCTGATGCGCGCCGAGGACCTGTCGGTCGCGGCAGCGTTCGACCTGTCCTATCAGGAACTCAGCCATGACCAGCAGCGGCTGTTCCGCCGCCTGGGCCTGCACCCGGGCACCGACGTGGACGCCTACACTGCTGCCGCGCTGGACGACAGCAGCCTGGACGACGCCAGAGGGAACCTTGAGGGCCTGTATGACCGGTACCTGCTGAGCGAGACCGCGCGGGGCCGGTACCGCTTCCATGACCTCATCCGCGAGCACGCCCACATTCTCGCCGCCAACGACCCGCCAGCCGACCGCGACGCGGCGGTCGGCCGGCTGCTCGACTACTACCTGCACACCGCCCGCGCCGCTGACCGGCACCTGGCCCGCCGCCCGCTGACTGCGGCACCCACCGCTACTGCGACCACGCCGATTCACGCCGAGGACATGGCAGGGCGAGCAGACGCGGTCTCCTGGATGGGCGCCGAGCGCCTGAACCTGCACGCCGTGGTCGGCTTCGCCGCCGCCTGCGGTCGGCCCGGTCACGCCGCCGCGATACCGGCCGCGATGCACGAATTCCTGCGCAGCCAGGGCCACTGGGACCAGGCCCTGACCCTGCACCACGCAGCCCTCGAAGCAGCACGTGACGCCGGCAGCCAGCTAGCCGAAGCCCGCGCCCTCGCCGACCTGGGCGACATGCAGTACCTGACCGACGATTACCCGGCAGCCGCCGCTAGCCTCACCATGGCGCTGGACCTGCACCGCGGCCTCGGTGACCGGCTCGGGGAAGCCAACGCCCTCACCAACCTCGGCAACGTCCAGCAGGCAACCGGGGACTGCCTGACAGCCGCCGTCAGCCTCACCCGTGCGCTGGACCTGTACCGCGGCCTCGGTGACCGGCTCGGGGAAGCCAACGCCCTCACCGACCTCGGCAACGTCCAGCAGGCAACCGGGGACTGCCTGGCAGCTGCCGCCAGCCTCACCCGGGCGCTGGACCTGTACTGCGGCCTCGGTGACCGGCTCGGGGAAGCCAACGCCCTCACCGACCTGGGCACTGTGCAGTACCTCACGAGCGACTATCAGGCAGCAGCCGCCAGCCAGCAGCAGGCGCTGGATCTGTACCGCGGCCTCGGTGACCGGCTCGGGGAAGCCAACTCCCTCACCGATCTGGCCACCGCGCAGTACCTCAACGGGGAACATCCCGCAGCGGCCGCCAGCCTCACCCGGGCGCTCCGCCTGTACCGCGACCTCGGCGATCGCTCCGGAGAAGCGGAAGCGCTCAACAGCATGGGAGAGATCAGCCTGGCATCCGGTGCGCCCGCCGCAGCGCGCGGCCATCACGAGAAAGCCCTCGCGATCGCCACCAGCATCGCCGCACCGCGCGAAGAAGCACGCGCACTGGAAGGAATCGCGCGATCCCACCTCCAAGACGGCCAGCCCGACCAGGGCGGCGCCATGCTGCGCCAGGCACTGGCCATCTACCAGCGGATCGGATCACCACACGCGCGGCAGGTAGAAACCACACTCGCGGCCACGGCAAATGAGTAGCTAGCGGCAAGTCTGGCGCTGCGCGTTCCTATAGCGTCAACTCGGGTTTCATAACTCCCGTCAATACGTATACCAACAGAGCCGGACGACCGATCGCTATCGGCGGAAGCGCTGACTTGATCGCGATCACGCCGAATGGAAGAACGGTCTATGGCGTGGGCGGCGGCTCCACCACGGTAAGCGCAGGACTGGTAACACCGATAAATACCGCAACCGAAAACGCGGGCACAGGACAGCGATACTCGTCGGCTGGGATGGGCTATGGGACGGAGATGGTGATGCTGGTGGCGTTGGTGACGGTCAGGGTTACGGTGTTGTAGGCGCTGGCGTCCCAGGCGGTGAAGTAGCTGGTTCCGGGCAGGGCCTGGATGATGACCTGGCCGCTGGAGTTGACGGCGATCTTCGGCCCGTAGCTGCCGGTGTTGCCGGCGTGGCTGACGGTGGCTGTTGTCAGCGGGGTGCCGTTCTTGTCCACGGTCACGGTGACCGGGACGGTGGTGAACGTGACCGTGCTGGCCCCGGTGGGCAAGACGGAGATGGACTGGGTCTGGGTCCCGCCGGCGACGTAGGCGGTGAAGGTGCTGGTCCCGGGCAGGGCCTGGAAGACCACCTGGCCGCTGGAGTTGACGGCGGTCTTGGGGCCGAATGTGCCGGTGCTGCCGGCGTGCGCCACAGCCGCAGCTGCGATATCGGAGCTGTTCGGGTCGTTGATCTGCACGGTCACCGGCACGGTGGTGAAGGTCACTGTATTGGTCCCGGTGGGCAAGACGGAGATGGACTGGGTCTGGGTCCCGCCGGCGACGTAGGCGGTGAAGGTGCTGATGCCGGGCAGGGCCTGGAACACGACCTGGCCGCTGGCGCTGACTGGCATCTTGGGGCCGAAGGTGCCGGTGCTGCCGGCATGAGCCACCGCCGCCGCTGCGATATCGGAGCTGTCCGGATCGTTTACCTGGACGGTCACGGCCACGGTGGCGAAGCTCACCGTGTTCGGGCCGTCGGTCGTGACCGTCAGCGACTGGCTTGCGGTGCCATTAGCGTAGGTCGCGGTGACCTTGTACGTCCCTGTCGGCAGGGCGGTGCTGGCGGTGCCGTCCGGGCCGGTGGTCACCGAGGTGACTGCCCCGCTGGCTGAGCGGAAAGTGACGGGTACGCCGGGCAGCGGATTGCCGTTGGAATCGGTCACTCTGGCGGTGGTGTAACCGGCCGGAAGGACCGTGTAGCTGGCGCTGACCGGCGGCGCGGTGTTCCCGGCGTTGTCCGTCGCCCCGCTGCAGGTCGCGGTATGGGCGTTCCCGGTATTGGTGACCGAGAGCGTGGCGTCGGTGGCGATGCCCGAGACGGTGTCGGAGTCTGAGCAGCCCGGGGTGGGAGCGCGGCCGCCGGTGTAGGTGGCGCCGTTGCTGACTCCGGTCACCGAGACCGACGGCGGCGTGGTGTCGACGTTGAGGACGGTGGTGACGCTGGCGGTGTTCCCGGCGTTGTCCGAGGCGGTGCCGGTGATTGCCTGGGCGGCGCCATCGGATGAGACCGTCTGGTCAGCCGGGCAGGTCGCGATGCCCGAGACAGCGTCGGAGCAGGTGTAGTGAATCACCGGGTCAGCGGTGTACCAGCCGCTGGCGTTGGCTGCGGGCTGAACGGTCGCTGATATGACCGGCGGCGTCTGGTCGATCGATAGCGCGTAGCTGCCGGTCGCGCAGTTGCCCGCCGGGTCGCAGGACTTACCGGAGGTGATGACCTGGCTGGCGCCGTCGGTGGAGACCGTGGTCGGGTCTGGTGTGGTGGGCGTCCCGGACGAGGGCTGCGGGTCGGTGCTGGACCAGGTGATAGTCACCGGCGCGTTGTACCAGCCGTTGGCTTTGGCCGGGCGGTCCGGCGTGCCAGTGACCACCGGAGGCTGGTCATCCACCGTGACCGTCCCGGTCGTCTTGTCGAAGAGGATGAGCGCGTGCCGGTGCAGGGTGAAGGGGATGACGAGCCCGTTGTCGAGGCGGATCTGCGGGTTGCTGAGGGTGATGCCGTTGGGAACGAGCACGGCCGCGTTGCCGTTGGCGTCCAGCCGGGCGGGACCGCTTCCCTGGAATGCGTAGGCGGAGCTGCCGGGAATCCCTGGCAGCTGGTTCTCGTAGCTGTTGCCGAACTCGAACTGGCCGCCGGTGATCGGGTTGCCGCCGGAGTCACGGAGCAATGCTTGAAACCTGTGGATCCGCCGGGAAGGGCGCGAGCGTCAAGGAGGGTGTACCTTCCCGGTTGACCGAGTCGTAGAGGTCTCAAGCAATGGCCGGCGCTGGAACGCCGGGCCGGGAAGGTACACCCATGCTCACAGTAGTGCCTGACGTGGCTGGCGCGCTGCCGGCTGATGGGCGGCCGTCGTCGCGACTGCGGGTGTCTTGGGATTGCTGCTGTTTGGCTCTGGCCTCTACCAGATCTCGACCACGCCGCGACAGCACAGCCGCCATTTCCGACAGCCGAGACACGGCAGCTTCGGGCTCGAGTTCGCCGCAACACGAGTC
>Ga0116218_1000551_pt1 | contig 26003 bp, 26 predicted proteins | sample Sb_taG_2_FD_88966 | JGI IMG/M metagenome (GOLD analysis project Ga0116218, IMG submission 88966) | Peat soil microbial communities from Weissenstadt, Germany - Sb_50d_5_LS metaG | ecosystem: Environmental > Terrestrial > Soil > Wetlands > Peat | place: Germany: Weissenstadt | collected 2010-09-21 | reverse complement strand
GGAGGTGGCAAGGAATGCCGACCACACCCCTTTTTCCTTTACCAGAAGGACTAGAAATGACCTCGCTCAGCGATACACCGGACGAACTGCTCGTACGCGTGGTCTCATACCGCTCCAGTTCACCTTGCCCGCACTGTTCGACGCCTTCGTCTGCCATTCACAGCTGGTACTGTAGGCACCCCAAGGATCTGCCTTGCGCGGGTCGTCCCATTCGATTAGTGTTCACGGTTCGCAAGTTCTTTTGTCGCAATCACGCCTGTTCGTGCAAAGTGTTCACAGAACGGCTCCCAGATTTTCTTGAAGCTTCTTCTCGTCTGACGAAGAGACTGCGCACGGCAGTACAAGAGATCGGTTTCGCCACGGGTGGCAAAGGTGGAGAACGTCTTGGTGACAAGCTTGCGATGCCTATTTCAGAGGCCACCGTGCTCTGCTCTCTCTTCCTGGTTCCTCTGCCTGAGGTGGACAAAGTGCACGTTGTTGGAGTTGACGATTGGAGCTGGCGACGGGGCAAACGCTTTGGTAGCATTCTCGTGAACCTGGAGACACACAAAATTATTGGCCTGCTCGCCGATCGGGAGCCAGAGAGCGTGCGCCAATGGTTGGCGACACACCCCGAAGTGGATGTCGTGAGCCGAGATCGTGGGAGAGTGTATATCGATGGAGCCACTTTGGGAGCCCCGCAGGCGACACAGGTAGCAGATCGGTGGCACATCCTTTCGAATTTGGGTGATGCGGTGGAGGAGTTTTTGATTCGGTCTCATATTCGACTGCCAGAGCAGGGAGCAGTGCCGCAGAAGGAGCAAGCGCCAGACAAGCCGCTCTCATCTTTTTCGGCGACTCCAGCCAGCCAACGCAAGTCGCAGGCACGTCTCCTACGCAAATGGAACCTGTATCAGCAGGTGCAGCACTTGCATGCGTCTGGAATGAGCTTGCGCAAGATTGGGGAAGAACTTGGTGTAGCTCGCAATACCGTCAGAAAGTACTTCCGGCAGCCTCCAGAGCCACCCCTGCCTACTCCGCGACCACTACGTGCCAGTCAGCTTGATCCCTATGAGGATTACCTGCTCGAGCGCTGGAGCCAGGGTGAGCGTAACGCCGCCCAGTTGTACCGCGAAATCAGTGCACGGGGGTATCGGGGTGCTGCGACGATGGTACGGGCCTATATCGGCCATCTACGCACTACCACGGCGGATGGCTCTCCTGCTCGCTCACGCAAGCAGCGTGCCAAGGCTCTTTCCCCACGTTCGTTGCGCTGGCTGCTCACGCGCAAGCGGGCGGATCTCAAGCAAGAAGAAGAAACAAGGCTTGATCTGTTGCTCAGTCTCTCGGTGGAGGTACAGACCATCTATGGCTTACTCCAGGCGTTCCTCAAGATGGTGCGTGAGCGTAAGCACCAGGATTTACGTGGCTGGATGGAGCAAGCGGTCAGAAGCGGCATTCCTGAACTGAAGAGCTTCGTGACTGGGATCGAGCGAGACTATGACGCCGTGCATGCAGCTCTGCGTTTGCCTTGGAGCCAAGGAATTACCGAGGGAAAGGTGAATAAATTGAAGACGCTCAAAAGAGCCATGTATGGCCGTGCTGGGTTTCCCCTCTTGCGACAGCGTCTCTTACACGACGCCTAATGTCAAAGGCCTGCTCGACAAGAGAAGGGAGAGCTTTTCCCAGCGCTTCACCAAAAACCAGGAAGAGCCAATTATACTTTGGCTTTTATAAAACGAACAAAACACATACTTTTGAGTTTGAAATAAAAGCAGGAGCCCTAACAAACCACTGTTATAGCAGTCGTCTTCAAGTAATTGAATGTCCTAACAATCGGACGTTTTGTAAGACAGAGTACACCCCATTTGTATGCCAGTAATATTGAAAGAAGCTTTTTTCTGTAACAAGTGTGATAACCAGAAGCGATGGAGGAATAGAACTGATGCATCATTGTTCGAGATTTTCAAGCCGTATATGTTTTTTCGCTCATATTTTTGCCAGTTAGCGATTTGTTTTTCACATCTAGTTGAGAGAAGGAAAAAACTCTTTAGCAGCCGGAAATTAGGCGAGAATCGGTATTTCACAGCCTTATACTTTCTGAAGAGGAGCGACAGGAAGCCATGTTGCCTAGACGAGGAAAAGGCCCTCCTGGTTGAACAGAGATATATTGCATGCTGGCGGTGCAGCATGCCTCTGGAAAAGGTTCCCTAACCTGTGCTACACTGTGTTAGGGAACACCTATTCGATTCAACATGGCGGAGAAGGGAGTGAGCCATGACATCGCAGCCTCCTCTCATACAGGGCAATATCCTCACCTACCAGCAGTCCGGTCAACCTACCCAATTGCTAGTGGATACCTCGGACTGGTATGCCTGGCTCGATACCGCCTCGACCTTCACGTTTCAGAGTGAGCACGGGACTTTCACGGGTCGAAAAGAGCGTGCTGGCAGCAAGCGTGGAGGTGAGTATTGGAAGGCCTACCGCAGGCGCCGTGGGAAACTGTACCGTGCTTATCTGGGCAAGTCAGAGGATCTGACCCTCGAGCATCTACGATCAGTGGCAGTGGTACTCGCGAGCAAGGGAGAAGGGGATGACTCGCTTGATGTGAATGACCTGAGGGGAGGAGCGAGACAGTCGTCTAAGGCTTCTTCCAGCGCGAAGAATCAATCTCGACGAGCCACAGGAGTACCTTCACAATACGAAGCGGGTCTCTCGAAACCTTGGCTTGCCAGTCTCCCGGTGCCACCCACAACCTTGATCGGTCGCGAACAGGAGGTGCTGGCGATTTGTAATCTGCTCTCGCGTCCAGAGGTGCACCTGCTCACCATTACCGGCACCGGGGGCGTGGGCAAAACGCGCCTTGCTCTGGAGGTTGCACGCATCTTGCATTCCGACTTCATCGATGGGATCTGTTTTGTGCCACTCGCCCCAGTCAGCGATCCCAGCCACGTCATGGCGGCTATCGCCCAGACACTCGGCCTGTGGGAATCCGCAGAATTCCCCCCGGAGAAGCAGGTGCCTGCAGTTCTGCGCGACCGGCACCTGCTGCTGCTGCTGGACAACTTCGAGCAGGTGGTTGAGGCGGCACCTCAGCTCGCCACCTTGCTCGCCTCCTGCCCTCATCTCCGCATGCTTGTCACCAGCCGCGCCGCCCTGCACCTTTCCGGGGAGCACGAGTATTCTGTTCCCCCACTCGCGGTACCTGATCTCACACAGGTGCCTTCGCCAGAGGCGCTTACACAGCAAGCCTCGGTGCGTCTTTTTGTGCTACGCACACAAGCCATCCAGCCCGCCTTTGACTTGACCTCTGTCAATAGCCGCGCTATCGCCGAGATCTGTGTACAACTGGATGGGCTGCCGCTGGCCATCGAACTGGCCGCAGCCCGCAGCAAGCTTTTGCCTCCGCAGGCGCTGCTGAAGCGACTCTCCCACCGACTCGAGGTCTTGACAGGTGGAGCACAGGACCTGCCCATCCGCCAGCAGACATTGCGCAATACCCTCCAGTGGAGCTACGATCTGCTAACCGAAGGGGAACAGTGCCTTTTTCGCTGGCTCTCCATCTTCGTAGGAGGTTGTACCCTTGAAGCTGCTGAAGCAGTATGTCTGGTGGGCTGCGAACACGCCTTCTCCGCGTTTGACGGCATTGCATCGCTACTCGACAAGAACCTGGTGCAACAAACTGAACGAGAAGGGGAAGAACCTCGGCTCGTGATGCTCGAGACGCTCCGCGTGTTTGGACTTGAATGCCTCGAACGGCAAGGCGAATTGAAAGCCGCGCAGAAAGCGTATGCACGTTACTACCTGGAATTTGCTGAGCAGGCCGAGCCGCGCCTCCTGAGTTCCGAACAACTGCAGTGGTTTGATCGGTTAGAACAAGAATTGGACAACCTGCGGGCCATCCTCCAGGCAGCTATAAATGGAGATGCGGAGGTGAGGGAGATGGCTCTTCGTCTGAGCGCCGCTTTGCGAACTTTCTGGGTTGGACGAGGACACCTGCGTGAAGGACGCAGTTTTCTGGAACAACTCCTGGTAAGTGTCGAGAGGACCGATTCCTCTTTACGCCTCAAAGCGCTCAGTGCTCTCGGAACAATTCAATGGAGCCAGAACGACATGAGCGGACTAGAACCGATCGCCAAAGAAGCCTTGGCACTCGCACGGGAGCAAGGAGACCAATGGTATGTGACTCGCTCGATGATCCATCTTGGAGCAGCCATGATGCAGGAAAAGCGTGATTACGCCCAAGCACAAACATACCTGGAGGAAGCCCTGGCTGAGGCTCGTGTACTCGGTGATCGCTACCTTCTCCTCTCTGCGCTCGCGCACCTAGGTCGACTAGCATGGTACCAGCGAGATGCCCCGCGTGCAATTGTCTGGTATGAAGAGAGCCTGAACCAGTGTAGAGCCATGGGTGAGAAATTTCTGATGAGTATGGGCCTGGTCGGGCTTGCGAGGGCTGAGTTGAGTCAAGGTCATGCAATCCGCGCCCGCGCCCTACTGGAAGAAAGTCTAACTCTTTATCGAGCGCTTGGCAATACCTGGTGGGTCGCCATGGTCCTCAACCTGCTGGGACAACTTGCTTTCCAGCAAGGGGAATACAGCCAGGCTGACGCATTTCTTGTGGAGAGTACCCGGCTGGCTTCCCAGGCCGGGGATCAACGCAACGTAGCACTGTCGCACTTGCTTCTGGCAGGACTGGCAGCGCTGCTAGGGGATTATGTAGATTCTCGGCAGAGGTATGAAGAGGGACTCTCTATTGCACTCGTAGTGGGGTACACGAGCTTCATCGCCTCCGGACTGAAAGGGTTAGGTAGTGTAATGGCCGCGCAGAGATGGTATGCCTGGGCAGCCGTGCTTTGGGGGGCAGCCGAACCCTTACATGAGTCCCGCAGTGTCACACCCCCAGGAGATCTTTATGAGCGTATGGTGGCTGAGGTTCGCAGCCAGCTAGGTGAGACAGCTTTCGAAGAGGCGCTGGCAGATGGACGCTCTATGACACCCGCACAGGCGCTCGCTTCACATGGGTCTTTCCCTCCAAATGCATCACAGTGGCTTTCAACTGACCCGGCAGCGTCGACTACTCCCCCAACACATCAATCCACCTCTATGTTAAGACTGACAGCCCGAGAGGTAGAGGTGCTGTGCTTGGTGGCACAGGGACTCTCAGATGCTCAGGTGGCAGAGCAGTTGGTCATTAGCCCGCGCACCGTCAACTGGCACTTGACCTCGATCTACAGTAAGCTTGGAGTCTCCTCTCGCAGCGCGGCTACCCGCTACGTCATTGAGAATAAATTGGTGTGATCTGAAAGATGTTTTGCCGCTGATCCCCTGACATTCCTCCAAACACTTACACCTGGAGCTTTATTGCCTTGTCATTAACCACCAATTCTGTAATCCGCCTGGGATTTCTCTCAAAAACGAGATCCTTGTGCTTCAAAAACAGGTAATCACAACAGGTAATTCTACAGGTGCGCTCCTACATTCTCTTCGTTAAACTAGATGCAGACATTCTCTTTCAGACATCTGAGGTGTTACAAGTTACATTTTCAGAGGAATGCAAGCTGTTGCTACTAAAAGACCAGGAGAGAAAAAATGGGCATGACCATGGAGGGCCTGTCGTACTGGCAGGCTAAAAGCGAGGGGATCGAACTCCTCGACACCACAATTGGCGATCTCTTAGACCTTCGCACTGACGAACTTCCCACACAAGAAGCCATCGTCTACTCCTGTTATCCTGAATTCGGCGACGCACTTAACCTTCGCTGGACCTACCAGGAGTATCGGGAACGGGCCAACGCCGTTGCAAAAGGGCTGATAGCACTGGGCCTCAACAAAGGCGACCATATTGCTGTCTGGGCGGCCAATCTACCAGAATGGGCATTGCTCATGTTTGGCGCTGTCAAAGCTGGGCTGGTGCTGGTGACCATCAACCCGTTGCTGCAAGCGGCTGAGGTGGAGTATATCCTCAAGCAGGGCGATGTGCGGGCACTGTTCTTCATGGCAAAGGTGCGCGACTCTGACCACCTGGCCATTGTTCACTCCTTGACCATTCCCGGTACCCAGAACGGCGATGTGACGAGTGAGCGGCTTCCACTGCTGCGCTACGTGAGCCTGATGGGCATGCCTCCTGCTGGAGTTTTAGAACAGGAGGGCTGGCGACCGGCGCTCTTCTGGGAGATGGTTGGTGGCGGTGTAGCCATCAGTGACGAAATGCTAGCTGAGCGGCAGGCCTCCGTCATCTCGTCCGACCCAGCCATCCTGATGTATACCTCCGGGACGACAGGTTTGCCAAAGGGGGCCATGCTGTCGCACTATGGACTTGTAAATAATTTCTTGCTTTCACTGGAACGGCTCGTTCCTTTCTTGCAACGCGCGGGATTAGCAAAGAAGGACTACCGCTTCTGTTGCCTGTTGCCGTTTTTTCACGTGGCTGGGCTTAGCACCTTGCTCACAAGCATTCACGCCGGTGGAACCGTGTATCCGCTCCTGGCCTTTGTTCCCGTCAAAGCGATGCAGATCATTAGTCAGGAACGCTGCAATAACACATTTGCGGTTCCGACCATGCTGCACGCTATCTTGCAGCACCCCGAACTCGAGCGTTATGACCTCTCTTCCCTCCTCGCTATCGGCAGTGGAGGGGCTCCTGTGCCTGTCAGCTTAATGGAACAGGTGAAAGCGCGCATTGGGGCTGATATCTGGGTCGGCTTTGGGCAAACAGAAGGCTCTTGTTCGATTACCTTCACGCTGCCAGATGACCCGTTTGAGGTGAAGGCGACAACAGTAGGCAGACCGTTGCCTCATATCGACCTCAAAATCACCGATCCAGCGACTGGCGAAGTCGTTCCGGTTGGGGAGCGTGGCGAACTGTGCTATCGCGGTTACCTGGTCATGGCTGGTTACTACCATATGCCGGAGAAGACAGCCGAGACGATTGATGCCGAGAGCTGGCTGCATTCGGGCGACCTGGCCACCATGAACGCGCAGGGTTACCTTAACATCGTGGGTCGCCTCAAAGACATGGTCATTCGTGGCGGCGAAAACCTCTTCCCGGCTGAGATCGAAGCGTTCCTGAGCCGCCATTCCAAGGTAGCCGACGTACAGATTTTGGGCGTGCCAGATGCCTTCTTTGGCGAAGAACTGTTGGCAGTCGTCATTCCCAAAGCAGGCGAACAGTTGACGAAGCAAGAATTACGCGATTACTGCCGTGGCCAGATCAGTCACCAGAAGATCCCGCGCTACTTCCAATTCGTGGAGAGCTATCCTTTGACTGGCAGTGGCAAAGTGCAGAAGTTTGTGCTGCGCGAGCAGGCCATCAAAGAATTGGGGCTGGAGGATGTGGCTAGGATCAGGACCGCATAACAGCCAGAGCGGAAGGAAAAGGAAGACAGCAACATAGGAGAGTAGGACGTGTCAGTGCCCGCCATGCAAGACTATGCGCACAATCGACCATCTGCGCCCTTTCCCTGTACTTGCCAGGGATGAAGCACTGAAAGGTTGATGTGCAAGTGAGGACCTTACGCAGCAGCAAGCTTGGCGTCTCCTCACGTAGTGCAGCCACCCGCTATGCCATCGAGCATCACCTGGTTTAATACTCCGTCACTCTTGTTCTGTTCGTCCCCTGATATACAACAACGCACCAGCGCTTCATGTTCGACCCCTTTGACATAGAAACATCACCCTAGTAATTCTACTGGTATTCTTTCAAAGACGATCTCTCTGAGACGCAAAGACAGGTAATCAGAACACGTGATTCTACAGGTGTGCTCTCTCCTTCCACACAGTAGACTAGGAGCAGAAGTACTTGTTCTTGAAGTGAATACTTGAACGTGAGATGGAGCGGGGCTCGTTTGTTGAATTGAGAAGAAGAGAGCACCTCACAATGGCACATCGAAAGGAGAAGCGTGATGGTTCCTGATAGGTATACCCTGGAGAAGCTGGCGCTTGCGCATCGCCAGCAATTACCTCGCGAGATAGAACATGAGTAGAAGCTGGGAGAATTGCCAGATCACTCTCCCAGTATTATGCGACAGACTCCTGGTACATTGGGAACATTCTTGATAGTGTTTGGTATGAAGCTGAAAAAGTTTTAGCAGAGTCGTAAACAGATAGCGTTTGATGGTACAGGAAGGTTTCAGTACGAAAAAAAGTCTGTCTCCCAACGTCTACCAAGTGATGTGGAGGAATTTTAAAAAGTGGATCATCGTAGATGTCGTCACCCATATTAGCCAGACCCACGCCATTCATACAATGGCCTGATGATTGGGAGGTTCCATGTTTCAGGAAGTCGAACATGCTGAGAGTTCCACTTTTGCTACCCTCGGTTCTTACCCGCTGCCCACATCTTCACGCCGAGCTACGATTACGGCCACGATCATCCGTGAAGAGGCTGCAGAGAGCCTCTTACCAGATATTCAAGGAGATGCAGAGCTTGCTGCTCTCACTCACGTCTTGAACAGATACCATGCACTGTGGTGGTTGCTGCATTTGCGTCGTGTAGGAGCTGATCCGGTAAGCTATTGGAAAGAACAACTTGGAGATGAAATCAAGGCAGCGACAATATGCGAGAACGACCCCCCTCAGAGGATGAAATTTCCCTGGGGCTTCTTCCAAAGCTTCACTGCCAAAGGAAAATATGACCTGGTCGACCTTGATCTTGACCCATTATAAGGGAGTCTCTGCACCTGCAAGATCAACTTCTTTGAGAGAAGTGGCAGGTACATAATCCTTGATAAGGTGTTCTATCGATGATTGTAAAGATTTCCTGTATCAAAGGTTACTTGTTTGGCTTGACAGTTGGTCTGTTACGATTGCTTTTCCTCATGCCAGTCTGCCTTACATTGAACTCCCAGTAGACCAGGAGCAGAAGTTCTTGCCGGGTATCAGCATAAGGTTGTTGGAAATCTGTAGAAAAAAATGTCGTCTGGCAACGTTTTCATAATGGCTCTCTCTTCAATATCTATATAAATTCGTTTCGTGAACATCGAACATTAGCAACATTGTTCAGAAAGGAAGCAAAAATATGTATGCACGAGTAGTCACAGGTCAGTGCCAATCAACAGAGAAGCTCGACGAGGCGTTCCAGATGTATCGAGACTCGATCGTTCCGGCAGCCATGCAGGCACAAGGGTTCAAAGGCGCTCTTGGGCTGGCAGATCGTAGCACAGGGAAGATTATCGCTATCAGTCTGCGAGAGACAGCGGCTGATATGCAGGCAACCGAGTCAAGTGGCTTTCTTCAAGAACAGTTTGCCAAGCTCATACACCTCTTAGCGGAAACACCTATTGTAGAAGTCTACGAGGTAAGCATCCAGGAGATGCAACAAGGCGTCGTAGGCACCTATGCCCGAGTGCTGACCAGTACGGCTCAGCTCAGTAAGATGGATGAGGGGGTGCAGATTGTGCGTGACTCGATCTCGCCAGCGTACATGCAACAACCAGGGTTCAAGGGGGGACTCTGGCTGTCAGAGCGCAGTACGGGCAAGATCATGTCGATTACCTTATGGGCAACGGAAACCGATGTGCTGACAGGCGAGAGCAGCGGTTACTTTCAGGCACAAATTGCCAAATTTGCGCACGTACTGGCATCGCCGGTGATGCGGGAAGCCTTCGAAGTCACCCTCCAGGTGTAAATTTCACTGTTTGAACGTTTCCATTAGCGCAAGACATGCTTGCGCATAGTACAACAATGAGTCAGAAAGAAAGGATCAATTTCCATGTCAACAGAAGAGAACAAAGCTATCGCACGTCGTTTTTTTGAAGAAGTCTTAAATCAAAGGAATGTGGCGCTCATTGATGAGTTATGTAGCCCCAACTACGTTGATCACACTCCTAACGGTCCCGTCCATGGCACTGAGGCGTACAAACAATACTTGATGATGTACCTCACCGCCTTTCCTGATTCTCACTACACCATTGAGGATCAGATTGCTGAAGGGGACAAGGTCATGACGCGGTGGTCGGCACGTGGCACCCATCAGGGGCCACTCATGGGCACTCCTCCAACGGGAAAGCAAAGTACAGTCACAGGGATGAGCATTGGTCGCAGCGAAGGCGGCAAAATCGTGGAAGCGTGGACTGAATTTGATACGCTGGGCATGCTGCAACAACTCGGCGTGATTCCCTCGATGGGGTAGGCTAGATAGTACCCTCTGTAGTTCTTGATACGAGATCGACTGGAAACAAATATAAGGAGGACGATATGCAAAACGTATTGATCCGGCAGACTATGGTGGGAAGCCTCCTTGTAGCAATCATCTGGATTGGGCTGCTGGTTGGCGCTTTCCTGATACTTAGCAGCATGGCTGGAGCCCATCCCGCTCATGCCGGCATAATGCTTCTCGCTCCTCCATATCAGAAACGAGTATGAGGTGAAATGTGATGTACTATCGCATTGCGATCCAGCAGAGTGCATCGCCGATCTGGCAGTGGGAATCACACGTAATCAAATCTCTCGATGTGGTGTACCAGGTTCTCAGGCTTTACAGAACTGTGTCCCGGGATCATATTCGTGTGTTCTTTTCCTCATCAGTTGCATGTCTGGACGAGATGCTAGACCATGAGAATCAAGGTCTGACCTCCAACTCCATCACTGCTGAAGAAATCTCTAACGTGAGCAAGCACCTCCCTACAGGTGAGATGCAGCAGTTCTTCGAGTCAATCTGTGCTCCTAATTTTGGCATGGGGACGGCAGTGACTTCTCTTCTCGCAGCACATATTTGGCGCATGCAAGGTCAGTATGTTCCTGACGAGGAGAGAACAAACGCATTTGAGACGAGACGGTTCGCAGGAGAATGTGAGCCTGGCACCGATCATGATATGCCTTACACATTCACCTTACCAAGCTCTCTGCCACAGGTCATCGCCTGGGCGAGACTGCTTGCCAGCGTACAGCGCGGGGAGCTAGAGCCGTAGGGCGTGGCCGGGAAACGGTCGTAGCAAAAGGGGTCATAGGTACATTTCAATGCTTGAATGTTTCCATGAACGTAAGAAATGCTGACGCTTAGTCAGTACAGAGAGTGACAAAGGAGAAAAAAGCAATCATGCCCACTCTTGATCTTTCACCGGACGAGTTGTTGACGACCACACGGTCAGTGCGCAAACGCCTTGACCTTTCGCGACCCGTTGATCCCGCAGTCATCCGCCAGTGCCTGGAAGTAGCCATCCAGGCGCCTACATCGAGCAATAGCCAGGGGTGGCACTTCGTCGTCGTAACCGATCCCGAGCTTCGCCATGGTCTGGCAACGATTTATCACAAAGGATTCGAGCGGTATAAGGAGATAATGATCCCGTTACTCCAGAAGCAGGCGGCATCCAATGAGCAAGAAGCGAGAACCGTTGCCAGGATGCTCGACTCAGGGCAGTACCTGACAGATCACCTGCACGAAGTTCCCGTCCATGTGATTCCTTGCATTCATGGCCGCACTGATCAGCAGCCGATCATTACACAGGCAGCTCGCTGGGGCTCGATTCTGCCAGCGGCTTGGAGCTTTATACTGGCTGCACGCTCGCGTGGCCTGGGAAGTAGCTTGACGAGCCTTCATCTTTTCTTTGAGCGAGAAGCAGCGGAACTGCTTGGCATCCCCTATGAACAGGTGATGCAGGCGGGACTTATTCCAGTGGCGTATACGCTGGGAACGGATTTCAAACCGGCCGCTCGTAAGCCGTTGGAGTCGGTGCTGCACTGGGATACCTGGTAAGCAAGGGAGAGTCGGTGTTGTTCCTGTTTCAGGGCAGGCTGGATAGGAGCCGTTGATTCCTGGCCCCCGGTATTTGAGCAGGCCTTGCGACTAGGACGACCAGACATTTTAACTCGGATCAAGAGGTACAATTCACCTGCACCAACTGGATGAGGCAGAGATAAGGAGAAATACATGCCGGAGCCTCAAGACTATATCGATACGAAGTATCTGAGCGTGTTAGCAGACCTGCTCAGGCAGGACAAACAGCGCACGTATAGCTGGATGCATCTCCAGCCAGGCCAGACGGTGCTTGATGTGGGGTGCGGCCCAGGAACCGATACGATTCCTTTGGCGCAAGTCGTTGGCTCGAGCGGGCAGGTGGTTGGGGTGGATCATGATGCCGCCATGATTGCGGAGGCTGATAAACGGGCTGCACAGGTCGGCTGTAGTGCCTGGTGTCACCATCACCAAGCCGATGCCGCAGCCTTACCCTTAGAGACAGGCACGTTTGATTCTTGCCGCAGTGAACGGCTCTTCCAACATCTGCAGAATCCAACTGCGGTGCTGTCGGAAATGGTCCGCGTCACCAAGCCAGGAGGCTGGATCGTCGTTTTTGATGCCGACTGGAGCACGTTGTCGATCGATACCCCAGAAGTAGACCTCGAACGGCGTCTCCTCCGCTACCGCCTTGAACACTTGGTGACCAGCGGCTATGTCGGCCGTCAACTTTATGGCCTCTTTAGGCGGCAGCAGTTCACCGAAATCGCCGTTGAGCTGCGTCCCATCTATGTGACGGACTACGCCTTGGGCCGCTATGGCAGCCATCTGGATGTGCTGGAAGCCGACGCCTTAGCAGCCGACGTGATTACCAAGGAGGAACTCCATCGCTGGCGGCAGAGCCTCGAACAAGCTCAGGCCGAAGGAGCATTCTACAGTCATATTACTGGGGTATTAGTGGCTGGACGTAATCCAGCAGTATCCAAAGGTTAGCGAAAAAGGGCTTGATGGGGTTCTATGAAGCAGAAAGATGTATTCTAAAACAAGCAAGCAGGAGTTTATCTTATGTTAGACCATGTACTGTCCTTACTTTAATGTTCAGTTTTTCGGATACTTGACAGCCAGAAGCTGTTGCACCTTGAGATACAGTTTCCCAGATGGGGCAAGGAAGAGGGAGAAAATTGGTGACAGAGGAAGTGGCGAACGTGCGAACGGCCTAAAGAGTGGGATGTGGAATGTGAGGTATGGAGACAGGAGACACGCCCGCCGTTTGCCCACGAATGACCGGATGGGAGCACTTCAAAACGAGAGCATAGGCCGCGATGAGGCCACTGCACCTGTACGCATCCATTGTGCCTTTGCAGAGAGAAAGGGGAAGAGAGGCATGTCACCACAGGCTGCACCGCGACGGACCCTGGAGGATATCGAACAGTTCGAACGGGTTCCGCTAGCCAAGCGGCTGTCTGTTGGCAGTACCTACGTGTTGCTGCACAAGGCAGTGGCGAGCAGGCTGCTCTGGCCTACTCGCTGCTTCGCCCCTCTTGGGGATCAGTCCCAGCCAGGCGAAGCATTCACTGCTCGTGCCTTCCTGGAGAAGGTGCACCAGACCGCCAATTTGCTGGCTGATCTGGGGATGGGCACGCAGGATGTCATAGCCCTGCTGCTGCCCGACCTGCTCGAGACCCAGGTGCTGCTCTGGGGTGGCCAGGCTGCTGGGATCGTCTGTCCGATACCTCCCTGGTTGCCAGCCCTGCAGGTCGTCGATCTGCTGCAAGCGGCGACGGCGAAGGTCCACGTTGCACCATCGCCGTCGGTGAATCAAGATCTGTGGCAGAAGGCGGAGCAGGTGCGCAGGCAGGTGAAGAGCATCGCCCTGGTCCTGCAAGTGTGGGGACCGGGCAAAGAAAAAGATGCCGCGTATGCCTTCAATGCACTCGTAGAGGATTACCCTGCTGATCGTCTCCACACTGGGCGTGAGATCGCCCTCGACGATCTCGCGGTCTCCTTACCTACCAGAGACACGACTGGCACACTTGGCTTGGTGTCTCTGACCCACGAGATCTGCTGTACACTACCTGGGTGCTCGGCCTCGTGACAAAGCTCGCCCCGGAGGAAGTACTCCTGCGTGGCCTCTCGCGCTTTTTCCAAGGGTGGCCAGCGGCTGCCACATAGACCACCTGGGTTGACTCCCCGAAGAATCAGGTGAGAATATCGATTCTCGCCTGTTTTATTGGCGAAACGATAGGTGAAAGAAGCAAGGGATTCCGGAGAAACTATGCAAGAAAATTTGAAAACGATTCGTCTACGAAGAAATATGGAGAGTTTTGAGAATTGAGGTAGATGTCCCAACAAACCACCGTTTTCTGAAGTTTCATGCTGGTTTCCAGTTTCTTTTGACGCTCGGTTGCTACCTATCTACATATTGTCGTTGTCTCCTTTGCAGAAAACGGACGCTTTTCGAGACAGTGTAAACGGCCGTTTGTATGGCAGTAATATTGGAAGAAGCTTATTTCTGTAACAAGCTTGATAACCAGAGCCAATGCAGGAAGAGAACTAACACATCTTAGTTGACATGACATAATATAGATAACTAACACAAAAGAGAGGTCCAGCTAACAATCATGAACAATGAGACCGCAATCACGATGTACATAGGAAATGATCAGGCGCTAAGTACCTACATTGATACTTCTGTCTATGATGTCTGCCATCGCTTGCCCAGGTCATTAAGGATTGGCTGAACAAAAGCAAAAGCGATAGTGAGAAGACACGCAAGGCACGACGCGAAACGTTTATACAGTTCTGCCAGGCGCTTAGTGAACATGGTTTACGTGTCGATAGCCCGCCGGCCGCTATTGCGTCGTTTGCTCCGAAGTGGGCTGCCAGTTCTGCAAAGGGCGATGGTGTCACCGTTGCACCATCCACCTACAACCAACGTGTTGCCCTCATTTCGTCATTCTATGGCTATGCTATCGCACATGAAGCGCTCAAAGGACCTAACCCGCTTGCAAAAGAATTGGTCGAGCGAAAAACCGTTGGTGAAAAAGACGCTGCGCATTACTTACCCAAAGAGAAGATAAGCGCGAGCCTTGCCAGTAGCGACCATAGCACTGTTGACGGTCTCCGTGATTATGCGCTTCTCAGTATTGCCCTTACAACCGGGCGCAGGTCTAGCGAGCTTGCTGGGATGAAATACGGCGATCTCAACCGCATAGGTGAGAAATGCGCCGTTTCCTGGCCGCGCTGTAAAGGGAATAAGGCGATGCGTGATGTGCTCTCACCAAAGACCACAAAAGCGCTCTATGCCTATCTCATACATGAGCAGGTCTACGGCAATCGGTTATTGACCCTCGACAAAAACGCGCCGCTGTGGCTATCGTTTAGCACTCGTGGCGATGTTGAATCGATTGGATCCCGGACCATCAGCCGCATATGTGAGCGATATCTAGGAACGTCAAAAGTACACGCTACCCGGCATAGCGCCGCCGTTGCCTGGCACAAGCTTGGTTTACCACTTCCTGAGATCAGCAAGAGACTAGGCCATAGCAGTTTGGCAATCACGAGCGCCTATCTTGAAGAGCATTTAGAGGATGAGAACCCGGTAGGAGCTCAATTGGAAGCCGCATTTGGCATTGAATGAAAGGAAAGGATACCTAACATGAATGAGACCTTTATCGAATGTACTAATGCGCTTATGAGCTGTCTGAGCGAACACGACTTGACAGCACTGCAAGCTATCTATGCGCCACGCCTGGCAGAAGCTAAGCGCGAGGTGAAACATCACCACGTGCAAGGAGAGCATGACGGCCTTGTAACGCACCAACGCCTCTTAGGAGATATTTGCGAAGCACTCGTGGTAGAGCAGGCTAGTCGTAAACGGGGTTTTCCCATGGTTGGCACAGAAAGTCGGAATAGGAATAACCCAAGCGGGTAGCCACTCCCGGCTGCCCGCTACAAGGAGCCCTTAATGAAAACAAAGACCATTCGCAAAAGATCCACATAGAGAGTATAACTTAAACGAGACGTTGCATCAACTTAAGGAGGGACGAACTATGCCGAAACAGGACGAACGCAAACGCAGTCTGGAGGACATTACAGCCACGCAAGCCGAGCACACGCTATCCCTGGCTCGCATTGTTGAAAGCCTGGAAGAGATGCGCCGCGAGCAGAACAATCACACACGGCTACTGAATCAGATATTGCAAAATTTGGGTAAGGAGCAAGAGCGACTAGGCGATGAGATGGAGTCAGTCGAGGAGCGCCTTGATGATATCACTGATGAGATCAATCGGCAAGACTAGCAAGCGAGTAATTGACGCCTGCTCGCTCGTTTGCAAACGAAGGTGTTATACTTGAATAATTGAAAGGGGATTCATCACATGGCGACACAGGAAGAGAGACTGACCACGTTAGAGCAAGCCGCCACGAACACGCAGAAGTTTCAGAATGAAGCTATCAGGCAGATACGTGATATCAATGATGCTGTTACTATTCTCGTTGGCTTGACGAGGGCACACAACCACGATATACACCTCATTTTCGAGCGGCTAGACACGATTGATACAGAGATGGAGCAACGCTTTGACCTCGTAGATGCACGCTTGAATCAGATGTACGACGAGATCAACAATCATACTGCGATGCTCCATCAAATACTGGAAAAGTTGGATGAAAGGACTAACGATCATGGCAGTCTTTAACCGTGAACAGGCAATCAAACAGTTCACCGAATTAAGCCGACGAAGTGGCACCAATGCATACGCCGAACGCGAGCCTGATAGCTCATACGGCGCTTACGGCATTGACGAGTCTATTGATAGCATCATCAACGCTGCCGCTCGCGAAGGACTGGCTTTCGTCTACCAGGAGGAGGGCGACACGTACACACTGGAGCAAGTACCACTGGAAGCTGCCGATGAGGAAGACGGCCCGGAACTTCGCCAGTGCCCCTATTGCCATGAACTTCAGCCAGTTGAGCACCTCGAATTGTGTCTTCTCAACCCGAAACGTATAGAATAAGCCTCATCGAATTGTGTCCATTGAGACCGGGCGCAATACGTTCATTTCTCTGGACTCTCGTTAGCGTATGTTTTCCCCGAAAAAATATGGTGACCCCGAGAAGGAGTAACGAACATGGCAACAGTGCAGGAGCAAGCTATCGAGTGGCTGCGCGGCCAGAAGAGAATGCAGGATGAACCAGCATTCTTTGAGCAGGCATCATCGTTCGTGCCAACAATTTCATTGAATCCGGCTGATATGGCCTATTGCCCGGTATGCAAAAGCGTTCTGTGTGGTGAATGCGGTCATTGCCACAGGCTAGAAGTTGGTTCCTTCTCGCGTCCAGATTGCCCGAATGACCATGACGATATGGGCGCAAATTGCGCGGCCTGGTATCAGGCATTGAATGCAGTATGGACAGTCCAGCACATGAATGAGAGTAATTGACGCCTGCTCGCTTGTTTGCTACACTAAGCACATCTTATTGTGTCCATTGAGATCGGGCGCAATACGAACCTACCCAGGCAGAGACCGCGAGCAATCGCGGTTTTTGTTTTCAGTGATCAGAGTCTTCATCCGTGTTGAAATTGAGGCCCAGGTGAATACCTGGGCCTCAATGTTTTCATGTAACCCATCTCCTATTGACACTCCTCACGTCCTCATCCACAGAGATCAGACATTACGTAGAGTGCTGGGTGTATCCTCTGTGTACCTCTGCCAATTCGTGGCGAATTGTCGCCTTCAGATGTTGCAGTATCCGTGAACGGATGTTTCTCTTTGAGATGCAGCCTACTATCGAATATGGTCAGACGCTCAGAGGGTCGGCAGGCCCGCATGTACGGGCACACTTAATCAATCTGAAAGACCATCCCTAAAAGGCGTATTGGTTTCTTCATTGGTTTCATACGGCCTCCTTTAAGATGTAAGTAAGGGGTGTGTGCGGCTGCTGACAGATCAGATCACCGTTGTCGCATCTCTTACGCCTCGTCAATCGACAGAGGGGATGTTGGGTGGCCTTACACGCTACGACAGAAGCAGGGAAGTACCGAAGCTGTTCCTGGTGGAAGCAAGAGCGTTGTAATTGCTCTTGCTTCTCTTCACATTATAACACAATTATGTAATATTTGTCAAATGCATAAAAAATTGTATTTTTATTATAAATGGAATAGAAGCGAACTGGACTGAGTAATTGACGCCTGCTCGCTCGTTTGCCTGAAAAGGAGTAATGAGCAACTCGCGAACATGGCAGAAATACTGTACGAAACCTCGCCCGGATGGTTTACAAATCCCGGCAGTGAGGATGACCGATAGACTCAAATAAGCTCTCCATCTCCGAGCAACCTCGTCTTTCGCTCCCGTGGGAGTAGCTCCAACAGCATCTCGCCTCTTCGCCCTCAGGCTGGCCTACACCGATCCCGTGCCTGCGAGAGAGGCGCATGGGGAGCGGCAGCCTCATGATGGCCGCAAACACGCTCTCGATGACAAAGCGGTTCGCCCGTTGTGGGATGTCGTGTGCCGGTACGCGCAGGGCACAAAGGGCGAACCACCCCGTGAAGTGCGCCCAGGCTACTGCTTCATCGGGCTAGCCCGGCGAGCGCAGTCCAACCACCAATGGGCACTGAGACGAACTAAATTAAAAGTAGATTAGGTGACTCCCGTTGGCGGCTGAACAGCTTTGGCTTGGGCCGCTCTGATCGCCCTGGTCTGTTTGGACGCTTGACGCCTCTGCCGCTGCACCGGATTACCCGATTTGCGTGATGCCGGCTTAGGTGCTCGCCTACGCGGAGAGGCTTCTGCTCGCCCTGGTCGTTGTCTGGGCAGATCGGGCGCAGCTGACTGGTAGCACGAAAGCTCTACCTGAGGGATGATGAAGGCGAGACGTGGACTTGCACGCACTAGGCCAAGTTGACGACCCTCTTGGACAAGCCGCTCGAGCTGGAGATCGGAGTTGCTGCACAATTTGGGTAGCAGCTCTACCAGCAGGGGCACTGACACCTCACAGGGTTCACAGTTGGCTGCCATAGCAATACGCTCACGCAAGGCATACACGAAGTGTGAGAGGATGAGCACCACCCAAATCTGCACCAGGATCAGTTCCTGCTTACTACTCCACCAGTGCGACATTCCTAGATACTCTTTAAGTAGTCGAAACGCCAGTTCAATGTCGAAGCTCCGTGCGTACAGTTGGGCCACCTCCCGCCATCCGAGAGCAACTGCGGATCACACACATTGGTCAGATACATACGCACTCCGATCCCATCGCTCAGACGCACCAGCCGTACCAGGTGGCGCGCTTGCTTCTGGCCGGTCCCTAACCAGACCAGGGCATCGAGCACCTCACGCTGCCGATAGAACACATGTGCGATCTGATAAGACGTATTCTCCCGATAGCGGCTCACCCACCACACCCCCCACTGTGTCAAGGTATCAAAGAAGTTGAAGCTGAAATAGCCCAGATCGAAGTGGAGCAAACTCCCCACTGAGAGTCCTTGCAGGAAGTCGAGCATATCCACTCTGCAGTTTTCATGCACTGCCTCACGCCATTCCAGTCGCAGCCATCGCTGGGCCCGCACATCCAAGAGACCCACCAGTTTGCCAGCAAAGCAGGCCGAGTCGTGCGCACTCAAACCACGCAGAGGCTTCAGATACCGGCCCACAGCGTCGAGTCGGGTTTCATCCAGACAGAAGATATCAGTGGCAAAGGTGGCGAGTGTTGCGGAGACCGTCTGGGAACCGATGTGGGCCAGTTGCGCATTGACACTCTCCCACAGTTCTTGCAAGGGAAGCAGCCCAGCACAGAGGAGCCTTTTGACCAGGCCATTGCGTGTGAGCCAGACAGGGGCAAACGGGCCTACTGACTGCAAACCGAGCAGGCGACGCCAGTCTGCAAAGGAGTGCATACCCTGCAGTGCACACAGCAGCAAGCTGCTCCACAACTGCGTCCAGCCCACCTGCTGCGGGCGTCCCCGTCCCCTTGGAATCGGCCCGCCCGACTGGATCTGGCTGAACTGATCGGGGCTTTGCGCTGAGCCCAGCCCACAGGCCTGCAGCACTAGATCACTGGTCTGAGCGATGATGAAAGCGTGGGGAGCCGCAGATGTTGTATGGGACTCCACCCGAAGTGTATCATGTGATGACATTGGAGGATGATCCTTTCTTCTCACGTTTCTGATGAAAAGATCTTCCTCTTTTTTTCTCTGCTTGGCAACTCGATTCCCAATTTAGTTCGTCTCAGTGACCAATGGCGCACGGAGTCGTCGCCATGGATCCGCTGGCTCTGCGGGTCTCCGAAGCGTGCTGCCACTTCCTGGACTGGCAGCAGTTGCTCCCGGGTAAACCAGAGTTCCTCGTGGGAACAGGCGCCGTCTGCCAGGGCGCGGTTGAGGACGTTGTCTACCCCATCGCGTCGCAGATTGCCGTAGCGCTTGTTGTAGCAGCCGGCATCACCGCGATAGACATCCAGGTTGGGACGGCAAACCAACCAGATCAACCGCTGTTCTGGCTCGGCGGGCCAGCTTCCTGAGAGAGCCTGCTCTCTCCACCAGCATTCGGGGTGCAGATCTTCCCGCCACCACCGACGAACGAGGTCGTCAACCGACAGCGCATCAAGCTGGGCGAGGATCGGTTGCACCTCCTGCCACGTTGGTCGCACCCGTTCGGTCAGGCGGCCACGCGCGTTGGGGGTAAAGTCGTAGACACAGGGATCAATGCTCTCCATGCCTGCCTGCAACAGGTCCGACACGAGTTGATCGAAGTGGGACACATTCTCGCTGGTGAGAAACAGGGTGCAGCCGGTATGCACCTGCGCTTCCCGCGCCAGTGCGACGGCGCGCAGACTCTCCTGGTAGGCGCCTTGACGCTGCACCATGCGGTCGTGGACCTCGCTTGTGCCATGGAAGGCGAACCAGAGCATCGGCATGCAATACGAGCGCAAGGGAGCCAGGATCTCACGCCAATCGGGACGGGTCGCCAGGGGAACCCCGGTAGTCGGCAGGGGATCAAAGACCACCTCCCACAGCTGCTGGAAAAGCACGAGAACCTCTCCCGCCTAATAACCGGCATCTCCCAGCAGCACCGCTCGTCCGCGCGACCACCTCTCCATGCGAATCTGGCTCACCGCATCAAAGTACAGGTCAGGGGCCGTGTGCATTTTCTCCAGGAGCCTGGGGACTTCCCAGCCTTCGCTCGCAAACACCTCAGCCAGCAACTGCTTGTGCTGCGCCAGATCATGGTAATCATTGCGTAACGGCGTGGGTTGCTTGAACACGAAAAACGCGACCAGGACCTGGTTGCCTCGTGTACTGCGGAGCCCGATCCGTTTTCCAGGGACACTATACATCTGCATGCAGGTCTCGTCGAGTCCCAGATAGTTGTCGGTGGTGAAGACCCCGAAATGATAGCCGCAATAGCGCTCAAACTGCGCTTCGTCTCCAAACACCAGGGTGCGCACAATGGAATGCAACCCGTCAGCCCCCACCACCAGGTCGAAGCGGCGGGAGCCGCCCCGCTCAAAGGTCACGTCGACTCCTTCCTCGTCCTGCTTAAGCTCCTGGATGGAGTCCCCGAAGCAGTATTCCACCTCGTCCGACGTTCGCTCGTAGAGTACCTTGGCGAGATCGCCCCGCATGATCTCCATCACATCCAGGTCGAAGGCCTTGCGCACGGTTTGTATGTTGACTCTGCCGATGCGCTGATGGCGCTCGTTGACAAACGAGACCTCGTCGAAGGTCGTCTTCTCTTGTTGCATTTGCTCCCAGATCCCCATGAGTTGGGCAATCTGCACGGCCTCAGAGCGAACGTCAATCGGGTAGCCACCTTCTCGCAGCTGTGGCGCCCGCTCGATCACAGTCGGGTTGAAACCATAGCGCTTGAGCCAATACACCAGGGCCGGCCCAGCAATACTGGCTCCTGAAATGAGGATGGTGGTATTTTTGCTGATCATCAGGGCTCTCTCCTTCTTGTTCAGGTACATCCAGGCCAACATTATCGCATTAAACTAAGGAGAGAGTATACTAAACAAGTACTGTTTCACCAAAGCTGTGTATGAACCAGATTATTTAAGAAATGACAGCCAGCGCCAGCGTTTTTACCCCCGCGCGCAGTTCTTCTGGGGAAGCGCTCGCAAAACCGAAGAGAAGACCGTCATATTGAAGGGGGCGCAGGCTGGATTGTGAAAGAGGCAGAATGTGCAGGCCATGCGCTGAGGCTTGCTGGGCGACTCCCAGGGCACTCATCCCTTCCGGGAGCCAGGCGACCAGGTGCATGCCTGCTTCTGGCACGGTGACATCTAACCTATCGCCGAATTCCAGTGTCAGTGCCTCGATGAGAGCATTCCGGCGTTCTCTGTAGAGCCCACGCATTTTCCGCACGTGTCGCGCAAAATGGCCCTCAGCCATAAAGTCGGCCAGGGCCATTTGCTCTAGGAGCGGGAGGTGCGTATCGATAACGCGGCGCATGGCGATCAAGCCTTTGAGCACCTCGGTGGGGGCAACCAGATAGCCCAGGCGTAACGCGGGAAGAGCACTTTGCTAAAGGTTCCTATATAAATTACGCGCCTGCCGTTATCCAGCCCTTGCAGCGCCTCCAGAGGTCGTCCACTAAAGCGATACTCACTATCATAATCATCCTCTATGATCCAGGCGTGCGCCTCTCTCGCCCATTCCAGCAGTGCGAGCCGTTGGCGTATACTCATGATGACTCCTGTAGGGAACTGATGCGAAGGGGTGACTATGGCCAGCCGTGCCTTTGGGCAAAGCTGTCGTCCGCTTTCAACATCGATACCTTCCTGGTCCACCGGCACTGGAACCAGTTTTGCCCCGGCGGCCAGCAGTGCTCCACGTGCTCCTTCATACCCAGGATCTTCGACCCAGGCCAGATCACCAGGATCAAGCAAGACGCGCGCGACCAGGTCGAGTGCTCCCTGCGCTCCAGCGGTGAGGATGATCTGTTCAGGCGAGCAGTGGACGCCGCGCGTCATGCCAATGTGCGCGGCAATAGCCTCGCGTAGCGGGGCGTAGCCTTGCGCGTCCTGGTAGAATGAGACGGCTTGCAGTGAGTGGCGCGCATGTTTTGCTACTAATCTGGCCCAGACCTCGTACGGAAAGGATGCTACATCTGGCTGGCCGGAGCGGAACACGCGTGTTCCTGTGTTGGCCTGGTTGGTGGAGAATACTTCTGAAGAAGACTCCTTGATGAGCAATTGACCACGCTGGGAAAGCACTGCTGGAAGTATCTCTGAGCTCTCCGTTGTGTGCTGATCCCCCACTTGTCTGGCATGCTGAAACAACTGCTCTGGTTGCAGATGGGCAACCCGCGTGCCGTCTCCCACCCTGCTCTCGATATATCCTTCTAGCAGCAACCTCTCGTAGGCGAGAGCGGTGGTGTTGCGTGATACCCCCAGTTCGCTAGAAAGAACGCGCGTCGAAGGCAGGCGCGTCCCCGCCTCTAATTGTCCCGTCAGAATCTCCGAGCGCACTCGCTCGTACAGCTGTTTGTACAGCGGAATTGACGCGCTCTGGTCAAGAGTGATTACCGGCCTTTTGCCAGGTCGTGCTCTTTTAGACATACGGTACCTGCTTTCCTTACAGCCTGTGCATGAAACGAAATCTTTCTTAAATGGCTCCTTTAATCTAGCTAAAAATGGCTCTTTTAACAAGTCCATTATCATGGTATACTTCTGGTGTCAGGAAAAGCAAGCTTCTTGAAGAAGCAGGGAAAGGACTTGTACACATGGTCGCTAGAATGAATTATGGGAAAGCTGCGCCTGGAGCGATGCGGGCCATGAATGGGCTGGAGACCTATATCGCCAACTGTGGTCTTGAACCCGCGTTAAAAGAGCTTGTGCGGGTACGTGCTTCACAAATCAATGGATGCGCGTATTGTGTAGATATGCATAGCCTGGATGCACGCGCTGGGGGAGAGACAGAGCAGCGGCTCTATGCACTGCCTGTCTGGCGGGAGACCCCCTTCTTTAGCGAACGCGAGCGCGCCGCCTTGCTCTGGACGGAGAAGCTCACGCTGATTTCAGTTGATCACGTTCCCGACGAGGTTTTTGAGCAAGTGCGCCAGCATTTTAGCGAAGAGGAACTGGCCAATCTCACGTTGCTCATCGCGACGATCAACGCGTGGAACCGCTTTGGAATTAGTTTCCGCGATGTGCCGGGAAATTATAAGCCGTAGCATCACGAGATGGAACAGCGTGCTGGAAAACGGTTTCCCCATTTTTTCAGCGCGCTGCCCCAAGAGATGAATTCGCTGATGAAGAAAAAAGGAAAAGGATGAAGGCAATGGGCTTTCGTCTCTGATGTGGATCAAATAGTCCCAGGAAAGGAAACATGTTCATGGCAGACCATCCCATTTCGCACCTTGAGATTCCCGCGGCGAATATCGGCGCGGCAGGCACGTTTTACCGCGATGTTTTTGGCTGGAAGATTGAAACAAATCCGACGTACAACTATGTGACGTTCGAGTCCGAGGGCGGCCCCCGTGGCGGTTTTGTGGGGCCTTCGGAGCCTTCCCCCATCGGATATAAGCCGGACAGGCTGTTGGTCTATCTCGCGACTGACGACATCGACGCCACTCTGTCCACAATAGAGGCACACGGAGGGAAAACGGTGCTCCCCAAAACAGAGATCCCGCATGTTGGTTGGTGGGCTATTTTCACCGACCCGACCGGGAATCACCTCGGACTTTTCGTACGGCACGCCACGGGTAGGTAGCGGCATCGCTCTCGATTTGTGCATCTGTGGGAGTGCAGATCATTTCGCGCGAGAGGACGGGCTGCGACCGCACCTCTCGTCCGTTCCAGTTGGGATCGTCCTCACAGGCAAGGTATAGCTCGAATTGCCACCGCAGGGCTTTTGTGAGATAGCCTGTAAATGTTGGAATGCGCGTTGTTAGAGTTTCACCAATTATCCCAGGCTCAGAGCGTTTTTCCTCCTCTGGCTTCTCAAGCCAATTTCTGGGGAACTGGTCAAGGAAGAGCACCCTCTGATCAACAGACTAATTGCCAAAAAACCAACAACTTTATGTCAAGATTTACAAATTACTCCTGATCCGCTGGTGGGCCTTCCAAGAGTGATAAGTGCGTCGGCGTGGGCTTTTTTCTGCGTTTCTTCCGACGAGTGTAGTCGGGGAGCCGCGAAGCCAGATGCCACAAGGTCTCATCCAAGTCCCACAGCCGCTCTTGCAATGAGCGGTAGGAGGTTTCAAATCGTCTGGCCTCTGGCACCGCTTTGAAGTGCTTTTTATCCGGTTGATAGCGGACAGTATACTGAGCGAGGGGTGTTTCCTGGTATTCGACAGTGAGCGCGTCACCATGCAGCCAGATCACGGCTGGATGACGGGCCAGCGCTTCTTCCCCATACAATTTCCATCGTCGAAAATGCACATATCCGAGTCGATCTAATCGCCTGAGATGCCGGGTGACATAGAAAATTCGGTGTAATTGTTCCGGGGTACGTAGTTTGCTGGTTTCCTGACCGAGCACTTCTGCAGGACTGAGGCGGTTGTCATCGCGCTTACGGTGAGCCCAATGTGGTTGGGCATTGTAATCGGTAACAAACCGCTCATGGGTTAGCTTTGCTCCTTGCCAACTCGTGACCTGCTCAAAATGCACTTGACTCATGCGCCTCATCACGTTGAAGTGCGTCTCAACAAGATTCTCCCAGCTTTGACGTGCATGGATATACTCCTTCTCAATGTCGAGGGCCTCACAAATGGCAAGCAATTGCTTCGCGCGAAAAACGCCACCATTGTCCGTGATGAGGCGCTGGGGTGCTCCAAATTGTTCTACTGCCGCATACAGGACAATCAAGACACAGGCCAGATCCTGGCTTTGAAAAATATCGCTGGAGAGAATGGCTCGTGAGAAAGCGTCCATGACCGTGATGACATAAAAAGAACCCTTGATTTCAGGAATGCGGTGCTTCTCGATGTAGCGAATATCGACGCACCACCGCTCATGGCGAGAAGCCGCTTTGAACGGGTGAGGCTTCGACTTGTGAGGTTCCCCCGGTTTCGGCTTGATGGCATAGAGCCGACGATTCTCAGCCATAATGCGGCCACACGTTCGTGGAGACACGGAAATACCAAGTTGCTTGAGGGCGGCATACATTCTCCACTCCCCAAGGAAAGACTCTCTATGTCAAGGGTCAAAACTGGAAAGACTCTCTATGTCAAGCCTTTTTGGGACCAATGTTGTTGTCCAGTGATTATGTCCTCTTAAGTGTTCAGTGATTATGTCCGTTTGGACGCAATGACTGGTTTGCGCCAGGGATGATCAGCACGCGGTTTGGGGGTGGTGGGGGCCGCTGGGGAGGAGTCAGCCGAGGCGGTGCGCACCGCCTCGGCT
>Ga0116218_1000546_pt1 | contig 26231 bp, 29 predicted proteins | sample Sb_taG_2_FD_88966 | JGI IMG/M metagenome (GOLD analysis project Ga0116218, IMG submission 88966) | Peat soil microbial communities from Weissenstadt, Germany - Sb_50d_5_LS metaG | ecosystem: Environmental > Terrestrial > Soil > Wetlands > Peat | place: Germany: Weissenstadt | collected 2010-09-21 | reverse complement strand
TCTTGCACGCTGTGGAAAGAGCAATACAGATCAGTTGATTCTTACTCAGTTATCGTTAACAACATCTACAGGGCCTATTACATCTATTCTCTATGCTTCTTGTTTTACATGGTCAGTTTCTCAGGCAGAAACATTATGCTCAAAATTTTTTCCTGCTGATGCGGTTTATCAGAAAACAGTGACGATTCCTGGCTCTGCAAGCCAGTTTCCTGCTTTGGATAAGATTTACTACAGCGCAAAACTTGCTCGTGAATTTGCTGCCGATGATTTTACCGATGCCAATAACAATCAGGTAAAACCAAGTTTGTTTGATGCAAACTACCTATTTGAAAATAATAATGACACAACGCATATCGGTAGCTGTAATATACAATTGGGCACTCGACAAACCTAGTAGCAACAAATAAGACGCAGAGCGCCCAGGATTTGATAATGAACGCAACTTCACCCGCGGATGAAAAACAGTTGCGAAAACTTCATTTGCAACTGAGAACTGACGAGAAGAAATAGTGTTTATCGGCGCTGGTCATTCTTAAGTTTCATGGCAAGGCGAACAAAAATCGCTGCACATTGTCCTATGCTTACGGGCAATGATGCAGCGTAGAGAATCTGCTTACGCTGTCGCCAATCGAAAGGTGCCAGGGCAACAATGAGAAGCCCCATCTGGCTCGCGCCTGCTAAGCGATACCACCATGGACCTCTACCTTGAGGAAGTTTGCCTTGCATCAAAGCTCGCGTGGGTTCCAAATAGTGTATGATTGGAGGGAGTAGACACCAACGTGGCATATTCCCCCAGGCTACTGCTCCGGCGGCGGACCAGAGTGTAAGCCACGAATCCGCCTCAATATCGAGCACACCCCTCAGGTAAGTTGGACCAGCCCGCCGAGCCAGTGGACCATCGAGCCAATCAGTTACTCCAAACAGAGGCATCAACCAACCAATCCAGCCGGCGGTGCCGTTACGATCTCTGATTCCAGAAGCCACTAGCCCGGCGAGAACTGCCCCGGTTGCAGCTCGACTCAAGGTCAGCGTATCGGCTAACGATGATTGTTCTGGTCCGATTTTTCGAATCATCGCGGAGAGAAACACACGTTGTACTATCAATGCCGTGATGAGACCGGCCAGGTAGCGTAGGGTACTTCCCAGACCATAAGTCCGCCAAATTGTGAGAGTAGTTGGTACTACGGTGATCAGTTCGATGAGTCGGACAGAATACTTGAGATTTCCTTTGGATAGGCTAGTGTAGCGAAGAATAAGTCTTTGGATAAGTTCTTCATCAGCCATGAGCGTGTATCCTTTCACGGAGGTCTATGACGCTTACTCCATGCATCAGATCAGATACTTTGGGAAATGCTTTAAAGGATGTGTTAAAAATAGTATAGGCTATGAGTCGAGTATCTATCAAGCGAAGGAGTTTAGAAATCGAAGATCAAAAACATAGGGGAGAAGTTGGTTGCATTCCAGCAACAAATCGATCAAAACAAGTCACATTGCTAGCTTTGCTTGCAATTGGGGGCATCGTCTATTTCGTTGTGGCTGTTGTTGTGATGCATTTTCTCCAACCCGAATATAATCCAATCGATCATGCAGTAAGCAATTATGCGGTTGGCTCCTTTGGATATTTGATGACCTCTGCATTTTATGCTCTTGCTGTGGGTGTATTTGCACTGGCGCTTAGTCTGTTCCGCAGCATTGCTCGTAGCAAGCTGTCGCGAGTTGCTATACTTCTTCTGTGTTTAGCGAGTTGTGGGATGGTTGTTATGGGTATTTTCCCTGGTGATGCGCATGCCCCCCATCCACCCGCTACTATAACGGGTGTAGTTCATTGGACTGCTGCCGGTATATCATTCTTGAGCATTATGATTGCTGCTTTTCTTTTGTCTAGTTTCTTCAAGATTGATGAACGGTTGCAAAGGTTTCAGCGCCCTTGCTTTTTATTAGCCCTGGCTATGGTTGGAGCGTTATTGTTGTATGGGATACTGGCACTTGTTGGTTGGATAGGTATTGGGCAACGTATCTATCTTGCAGTGTGTTTGCTGTGGTTGCTAGGTTTGGCGAGGTGGATGTGGTCCAGTAGTAAGCAGGAAAGGTCGGGATGACATCCAGCGCCAGCGTAACTCTGATTAATATGTATTTTCATCATCCCTCTCTAAATCTGGCATCATTTGCTTACTTTAATATCCCCTTTGGTACTGTTTGCTTGTGCTCAACCATATTACCAGTTATTCTTGTGCTGCAAACTTCATTAAAAGTATTCAAAATGTAGTGAGGGAAAGAATTTGGAAGAACTGGACGATGAAAAGATGCTTGCTAGTGCGGTTGCTTTTCTTGCAGTCGGACAAGAACACGAGCAAGAGGCTTCAGCAACATTACTTGCATGTACTGTGAAAGTTTATGACTCTGGAAGTACTTGGTGGGTCGGTAATGAGCTTCAACAAGGCATAAATATCCACCTCTCAGGCCCACGTACTGCATATGAAATTATATGTGATGTAAATAATCCAATTAGAGAAACTATACGACATGCATTTGATGCTATATTGCCTGAGGGTACATACTTAGACTCTATGACTGCTAGTGCTGAAATAGTTAATATTGATCCAGATTGGCGGTCTCTTTACCTTGATTTTCTCAAGGAAGGTAAGAATGTAAGTAACCAAGCTGTTGATGATAATGCAAACAGGATGTGGAACAATTTACGTTTTCGCTCTGAAAGTGAAGTGAAAATAGCTGAAGCTCTTGATAGGGCAGGGGTTCTTTTCCTGCCAAATTGTAAGGCACGACTTAATACTCCGCAAGGACGACGCAATCATGAAGCAGATTTTATTATATGTCATAGGGGTAAATGGGGAATGCTTGAAGTAGATGGTGAACCTTTTCATCCTCCTACTCGTACAGTTGAAGATCATAGGCGGGATCGCTATTTTAAAGAACATGGAATGCCTTTAGTTGAACATTTCGATGCAACAGAGTGTTATAACAAACCTGATGATGTTGTAAGTCGATTTTTAAAGTTACTCGAAAATACACGGGCTTAATTTAGGCGGTTTTAAGAATCTACCGTACAGTGTCTTCCTTCGTGGTCGTTTTTATGTTACTCGGATCAGGTAAAGCTAACTGTAGTCCTTTCACACTATCAATCTGTAAGATACTGTTTACCAAAGTTTGAATAAGAACAGGTCGCATCTCTGGATCAGCGTTAGGATGTACGATATCAACTGCCTTGCCAGCAAACTCAAGAGCTTGCTCGATCTGCTTCATTTGTAACTCTAATCGCTGTTCCACTAATACCTGTCTTATTTTCTCATTATTCAGTCTTTGTTTTTCACGTTCAAACTCAGCCATCTCCTGCTGCTGTTTTAACTGTTCCTCTGCTGTTTTGACGGCGTTCAGTGCTATTTGATTATCTATCTCTAACCGTTCTCGCTTTGCCCTTCTTTGTGACAGTCCGTCCACTATGGTTATGACGGCATCTGCAATACCTGGAACTAATTTATCCACCTGTAAGCCGAAGCTAAACGGAGAGTTATATGTAACCCATGCAATAGTTGATCCAGCTTCATTGGCAAAACGAACATCATGTGTTTGTGTATATTCAATGAGATCGGCAAAGCGATGCTTTGCAATAAGCCAGAGTTTTGTAGTGAATTCAGTCAGAGCAGTAAAGGCCAGCGCCAATGTTTGAGGAGTTAAAGGCTCTTCGTTTATAAGTAGGGGGATTATTCTAGTTTGCGAATTTTTCACTAGATTTACTATTTCGGCTATTCTTTCGGCTGCCGTCTTATCAGGCACGCGATGTATTGTTTCATTTCGTGTCTCATACAATGCCTTGAGTATAGCTTCTTCATCGAACGCACCGCTCAAGCCAATCAATATGTTATTTATAACTGTTGGATCAAAAGGATAACTAATATGGCCTGTTGCAATTGCTCTTAGTATTACGGGTAGAACCTTGTCATCAATAGCTAGAACGGGCTTGCCTTCTTCTACTATATAATACTTGATCTGACCACTACTTTGATTAGTCTCTATTTGTTTGTTACTAACCGACTCTTGATCAGTTTCATTCTCTTTTGCGTTTTTAGTTTCACTCATTTCTTGCCCTCGCAATCAACATTATTGACATACGCAATCGTATTTTACGTTGCAGCCAGAAGAGTGAACCATTGCACAGACTCAATAACAACAATATCTCCAATCCTTCCTATTCTCCCACAGGCAGACACCCGGGATCCGACAGAAAGACAATCTATTGACAGAGTGTCGTTCATTGTAGTATCATCTCCCATGTAAGATACGAAACGGTATCTAGTAGACCCCATTTTGAATGTTTGACTTTACGCGCCTGATCCCGTAGCTCAGTGGATAGAGCGACAGTTTGCGGAACTGTAGGCCGGAGGTTCGAATCCTCTCGGGATCGCCAAAGCTCCGTTAGCTTTACTGTAGAGTAGGGTTAACGGAGCTTTTTCTTTGCCTGTGCCTCCGCTTATTCGCTAATCTCTGTTCCAGAGAAGCGGATCGATGTCGCGACAGTGTGTTGCCCGGATACAGGAACAAGGCTGGCGTTGCTTTCAACGATCAGATGAGCGCTCGCTTTGTCGGGCAGGAGATACCGATAGAGGCCGCGAAAGAACTGTGGGACATCTGGCAAGAGGCAAAGCAGCACCTTGTGTTTATTCCCGATTGACGCGGCGCGTTTCTGCGCAAAAGACCGCATTTTTCAGAAAACCCCCTGCATTTTATAGGAGAATCGGCGCGCCTTTTGGATCAGCGCTAAAGCCCTACGTCTATACAGATAAGTATGAAACACAATTTCCAAAGTGAGAATTGAAGCGTGAGGAAGCCCTATGAGCGATCAAAATGGCGCGCAGAGGATGGCATTGAAGCGTCCTGCAAATGACGATAAAGACGGATGGACAGCATACTGGAAAGTACAAGCTCAGTCATGGCGTAGGGAACCAGAAATTGATGCTGAGCGGCAAAAGCATCTTGCTGTGCTGCGCAGTATTGTCCCTGATATTACGAATGGCATTTATCCGTTTTCACATATTAATTTGAATCGTGCTGATGTTGAGTGGCTTTTGGCAACTCACGAGGGTCTACGCGGCCCTATTGATTGGAGTGACAAAAGCCAACGTGATCGCGAAGGACTGGACCTGCGTGGTGCTAATCTACGGGGCTTAGACTTGAGCGGTTTACCACTTGCAGGGATGATTGCTGGACTCTTTATTGAGGGAGAGCAGTTTACCGGGGATGAACTTGAAGCATCAGCCAGTCACATGGAGGGCGTTAATTTCAAGTCAGCCCATTTGGAAGGAGTTGGTTTCAATAATACTCATCTCGAAAGAGCCAACTTCAGGGATGCTCACTTGGAAGGAGCCGACTTCGCGGCGGCCCACTTGGAGGGAGCTAACCTGATGGATGTTAAATTGGAAGGTGCAACTTTCATTTGGGCGCACCTGGAAAATGCTGGACTTAATAGTGCCCATCTCGAAAGATCTGACTTGCGTTTGGCCCATCTCGAAGGCGCTATCCTTCAGGGAACTCATTTGGAAGGTGCGACATTAGGAGAGGCTCACCTTGAAGGAGCTTACCTTCAATGCGCATATTTGGAAGGGGCTGATCTTCGGGTGCCTTTTTTGATGCCTCAACCAAACTGAATGGTATTGTTCTTGACAATGAAAAATATAGTACAGCCTCACTTGCCGATATACATTGGAGTGATGACAATATAGCTGTAGTTGATTGGTCAACAATTTCTATCTTGGGCGATGAACACTCGGCCAAGCGTGGAAGTAATGATGAAGTGTTTGGGGTGCCGGATGTTGAATATACTATTGCCACGCGAGTCTACCGCCAACTTTCAGTTGTTTTGCGCAATCAAGGACTTAGTGAAGACGCAAACCGTTTCGCTTATCGCGCACAACTCATGCAGCGCAAAGTATTCTGGCATCAACGGAAGATGTTGCATTATCTAGGCTCACTCTTCCTTGCTTATCTCATCGTCATTTTAGCGTTTGCGACCACGTACTTCATTCTAGGCCGCACGGTTGGGCCAGCCTTATCCCCGCTCGGTTCAGTAGTCTTCAGCATGACCTCATTTCATGGACGCGGCTTCTTCCCAGGCGGCATTACACTAGATGACCCGCTCACCGTCCTGGCGGCTCTTGAAGCCTTCATCGGGCTACTCATTGAAGTGACCTTTATCGCCACGCTCACACGCCACCTCTTCGGGGTTGATGCGCCCCCTTGCCTTCACATGTATACTGCTAGAAGTCAGCTATTCGGCGAGCAGCTTTGAATGTTGAGGATTTGGCCATGACAATGATTTTAACGTGCCTGACAAAAGGCTTTGTAATACAAACCAGCGACAGGCGGATTTCTACTGTAGTGGACAGGAAGGTACAGTGGTATGATGATATAAGCAATAAGGCGCTGGTCTACAAGAAGCAATTTGTCTTTGCTTACACCGGGCAGGCGAAGATACCGGTGAAAAAAGATGGGCAGAATGTTCTTATGTCTACCATTGATTGGGCGGCAGAGCAGCTAAAAAATGGGAGGAATCTGGACGAGGCTGTCAATAATTTGAAATTCCGCGCGACCGAACTGATGAATTCAAACAGAATACGGAAGCTCCATGAATATAAAAGGCGGATCGCTTTTGTGGGTGTCGGTTTCAAAGAGGTTGAAAAGGGCGGCAAGAGAATTCGCATACCGCTCCGTATTATGGTTGAGAATTTCATAGATGACGATGGCAGTATGATGGATCAGCCGCGCGACGAATTCAAAGATCATTGGGATGAGCTTAAAAAAGGTGACGTTGCGCTCTACGTCGCGGGTACCCCACTGGCCGAGAAGAAACGTATTGAAATCACCAGATTCCTCAAACGGTTGGTTCAACATGGTGCAAGTCCTGAGAATATCGGCGTGGTGCTGACACGCACAATACAGGGAGTGGCAGAAGCAATGCCAGAAGATGAAAGAACTGTTGGCAAGAACCTTATGTGCATCTGTGTCCCTCAAGCATATAGCGATAAAGAGGAAGAGGGGATGTTAGTCCCGATTACCGGAGGTATACCGGTTGAAATCGCGGCCAACAGTGATGGATCGCTGATTTTCAAACCAATGGAGAATGCCCCTCTTGCAGATAGAATTCGTTTCATGCCATCATTTGACCCTAATTCATCAGGATTAGATGCTCCACGATCATTTGATTCTTCTAAATCCCTCGTATTTGATTCTCCACGATTTGCATATATTGCTGAAGATAACAAGTCGCAACCTTATCATTCTCCGGTTTACGTTCGACCTGGACAAATTGTGCCGACGATAACCGTAGGGGAAATGAGCGTAACCTATACGCCCAATGCTCCTATTCTGAAACCTTAATTTCTGAAGGCATATTCTTTGCCTGGACACACAAACCCTCAAAAGTTGCCTATAGCCAATACATACAAACTCTTTGTTTTCGCGTCACTGATAGGGTATAGTATGTGCAAGCCGTGTACGGTTGTCCGGCACAAGGGAGTACGAGAAAGTGGCTTGTGGGGCGATTCGAGAGGATTTAGACTGATTTAGGGATTCACGAGCTGGGAACTGAGCAGGAGATACAGATATGGGATATGTAGGTCGGAGGTTCGAACCCTCTCGGAATCGCATTTTTTTATGAGGAAAACTGTAGCTCAATAGGTAAGGTATTGATTTAGAAAGCAAATTATGCTACAATCTAGTTATGCCAGTTTGTAGAAAGTGTTCAAAAACATTCCCGAATCGTGTCGAGATCAACGGGCAACGGCACGTCATCAGTAATCGCAAGTTCTGCCTTGAGTGTTCGCCCTTTGGGGGACATAATACGCACAAGGAACTCTCGGTGACATCGGTACGTTGTCGATGTGACCAGTGTGGGCGGGAATATGATTATATCCCTCATAGAGCAATGACGAAAACGCGCTGCAATTCCTGTTTATCAGGAAACAAGCGAGCGAAGTTAAAAGAACAGGCAGTTGCTTTTATGGGCGGTAAGTGTCAAATCTGTGGGTACAATCGCTGTATGCGCAATCTCGCTTTTCACCATATTAATAGCAGAGATAAATCTTTTCAGATAACCGGCGCGTGGTCGTGGCGTAAAATTGAGGAAGAACTGAAAAAGTGCATCCTCGTCTGTCATAACTGCCATGGCGAGATACATGAAGGGTTAATCCACTTATCTGATTATGTGAAGTAACGGAGGAGAAGGTCGCAGGTTCGACCCCTGTTGGGATCGCCAGAGCTGAATTGGCTGATAAAGCCAATTCAGCTCTTTTCTCGCCTTGGCAGAGATGTCTTTGCCTTAGGAGAGCCGGATGCATTGAAAGATGCATGCCCAGTTCGGAGGTGGACGGCTGGAAACGTGCTCACTTGAAATAGTGACTAACGCGCTGGCCGCCTACCCTACAGAAAAGGTCGTGGATTCAAGTCCCGCTGCCAACGTTACAACTCGTAGTCTGCCGCATACCGCACGTGCTTCTCCTGCTTGTTCTTTGAGGGAGTCAAACGCAGGGAACACTGGTTCCCGATGCCTTCGGCAGGAACCAGGTAGACCCTATCTGTATCTGGACTGTAGACTGCAAAATAATCCACATCATTTTGATACCCGCGTTTCTTCCATCCTCCCTTTCCCCCTGTACTACATCCTGCGAATACCACTGCCCCTTCTGTCTGTGTAGACAACCATGCAGTTTTACACTGTATTTTCCAGAAACGGCCATCAGCGTCCTCAATGACCAGATCATAGCGGTGCATGTAGCCGTGAGGTGTCAGTACAGTGTATCCTGCACGGACTAACTCTGTGGCAATAATCATTTCACTCTCAGTACCCCGCGAACCCTTCGGGACTTTTTGTTTGGGAGTTGGACGAAGAATACCCATTTACTTTCCTTTGATTGGGAAACGGGCGAATGATTCGCCCATTTCTTTTGTTCACATATTTTGCAGCGCAATCATGTGTTCATCTGGAAGGACACTTCTGAAAGTCTGTGGGGCGTTCTCTATGAGAGCCTCCATCCAGCCTGTGATGCGTCCAGCTCCCAAAAGTTCAGGGCAAGATGGCTCGGTCAAAATCGCTATGGGATGATCTTGAATAGCCTGACTGGTCAGGGGAAAGAGTGGACGGTGCCGCTCGTCGTAAAACTCTAGGTAACCGGTGGCATCTCCTTCGCTCAAGGGATCGTCGATGCTGCTCAAGACAATGGTGGCGTTTCCTCCTGTTACGGTTTGCCCTGTTATGACGCATATACTCCTTATTACTTGACGACTTGCTCTCCTCCGGCTATGATGCGGCGTGTGAGGAGCCTGGGATGTGCTTTATGCGACTAGCCTCTCTACTGGCCTACGTTCGCAGGTAGACCAATTCTCTCCATTTTGCCTTCTCTACTTCACGGCCTTGGGTGTATCCAACCACTGTTGAGTAAGTATATCATAATATGTCTACTATTGTCTACCCATAAGTTGACCAATTTCCCCGTAAGGTGTAAGATGGTGAAACAATTAGACTAATGGAGTGCGTATATGAGCGACAATCAGATGACTATTAAAGATGTGGCACGCCTTGTGGAAGTGGATGAGAAGACGGTACGACGTTGGATTAAAAATGGGGAGCTACATGCTACTAAAGACATTTTTGGCCGTTACCAGATTTCCCGTTCGGACTTAGACGCCTTCATAGAGCGACGCCATAGAAGATACAATCCTGATGAAGGCTAAACCTAATTGGCCAGGCTTCTTTTTGACCTGTGGCAAGTTTTTCTGGTTTCCTGCAAGAGCATAATATTCCGAAGAAACGCTGTAAAATCTTATATTCATGCTATATTCACGCACTATTCGTTCTGAGCACGGGCTCAGGGAGCAAGGAGCAACTATGAAGAAAATGGCTGTGGTGCTGCTGTCAGGTGGCTTAGACTCAGCGACGGCACTTGCAATTGCTGCCAGTGATGGGTACGAACTACACACACTTTCATTTGACTATGGACAACGTCACCAGCGTGAGGTTGAGGCTGCGTTAACTGTGGCCGGGCATTATGATGTTCAAACGCAAAAGACGATTACGATTGATCTGCGAGCATTTGGTGCAAGCGCTTTGACGGCTGACATTGAAGTACCGCACTCTAGAAGTCTGGAGAAGATGCCGCAAGAGATTCCAATCACGTATGTTCCGGCCAGGAATACAATTTTTCTGTCATTTGCGCTGGCCTATGCTGAAGTCACGGGTGCTAACGATATCTTCCTGGGCATTAATGCTATAGATTACAGCGGTTATCCGGATTGCAGACCTGAGTATCTGGAAGCCTATGAGCGGATGGCGAACCTGGCAACGAAAGCTACAACACAAGACGGACGAGCGTTTCATCTACATGCACCACTCATGCGCATGAATAAAGCTGAGATCATTCGAAAAGGCGTGGAACTTCATGTGCCTTACGAACTCACGTGGAGTTGCTATGAGGGGGGAGATCTGGCATGCGCTACGTGTGATAGTTGCTTGCTGCGACTCAATGGATTTGCGGAAGCAGGATTAAAAGACCCGATTGGCTATTTGCCTCAGTAAAATATTAGGATTTTGGAGAGCAAAAAGGAGTTTGGAAGAGTGAAAGTTTCGTTCTGGTTTGTGGTTATTGCATCAGTCTTTGTAACCTGCCTCATCACAGCTAATATTATCGCTGTAAAGCTGATTTTGTTATTTGGTTTTCTAGTACCTGCGGGTATCATCATCTTCCCACTTAGCTACCTGTTTGGAGATGTGCTGACTGAGGTTTACGGATACGGTGCGGCTCGTAGGGTCATCTGGTTGGGCTTTGCATGTAATTTGCTTGCCGTTGTCGCGATTTTTCTCGGTGGAATTGCTCCTGCTGCGCCTTTCTGGACGCAACAAGGCGCATATAATGCTATTCTGGGCTTCGCTCCACGCTTGCTGCTGGCATCTTTTATCGCCTACCTTGTTGGTGAGTTTACGAATTCATTTGTGCTAGCCAAGTTGAAGATTGCTACGAAGGGGCGCTGGTTGTGGACACGTACCATTGGCTCAACGCTCATAGGCGAGGGGCTTGATACAGTGATCTTTATTAGCATTGCTTTTTGGGGAATTATTCCTGCATCGTTGATGTTGCAAGCCATACTTACGCAGTGGATTTTCAAGGTTGTTTACGAGGTGATTGCTACCCCGTTCACATATTGGATAGTGGGTTTTCTCAAGCGTCGTGAGAATCTTGATGCGTATGATAATAAAACTAATTTTAATCCGTTTCTTTTCAGACGTGAATTGTCTGAGAGCAAGGTTAGTTAGCTCTAGACGGCTAATGAAGGTCTCAGGCTCAGTGCAGGATTCGGTACCTCGTTTTCTTTCAGAATGCGTTCGGTGGTCAGGCGAGCTGACAGGAGCACCATTGGCAAACCGGTGCCCGGATGGGTACTACTGCCCACAAAGTAGAGGTTGCCGTAATGATGGTGCCGATTGTGAGGCCGCAGGTATCCGACCTGCATGAAATTATGGCTAAGGCCGAACGCGGCTCCTTTCGCCAGGTTGTAGAGACTGAGCCAGTCGCGTGGGGTATAACTCACCTCAAATTTCAGATGCTGTTCCAGGTCGATTATGCCTGTGCTTGCTGCCAGACGATGTATCACAGCAGAACGTGCATGAGCTTGTAGTGCATCCCAATTCTGAGTAGTGCCAGCGTCCAGGTGTCCAGCAGGAACCAAAACCATCAACGTGTCCTGGCCAACCGGAGCCGCAGATGGGTCAGTGCGTGCTGGCGCATGCACGTAAAAGCTTGGTTGATCAGGGAGTAGATGATCATTGAAAATGCGATCGAAACTGGTGCGGTAGTCATCTGCCAGGAACACATTATGGGTTCCAAGCTGAGGATATACTTTGTCAACCCCCCAATAGAACATGATAGCTGAGCACGTATATTTCAATTGCTCCAATCGATGAGCCTCGGCGCTATCAGGAAGCAGATGGGAGTAGGCATACGGTAGATCCGCATTAACAACAATCACATCCGCACTCAGGCGAGAGCCATTTTGTAATAAAACTCCGGTTGCGCGGTTTTCCACAACTTCGATCTGTTTCACTGGTGTGTTGTACATAAAGTTGACACCATAACCATCTGCAATCCCTACCAGACTTTCGATAACACGGTAAATGCCTCCTAATGGGTACCATACTCCCTCTGCCAGTTCCGTATATTGCACCAGAGAATAGGTTGCCGGTGCATCAAACGGGCTCAGTCCCAGGTACATGTTCTGGAAAGTAAAAGCCGCTTTGAGTCGCGGATCATGAAAGTAGCGACCGATGTTGTGGTAGTGTTTCACCAATGCTTTCAGTTTGAACAGCAGCGGCAAGTTCTGCAAGCTGAAGTATTCTGAAAAGTGGTAGAAGTTGCGTCCCACAAATCGCTGCAGGCTGAGATGGTATGCATCGTAACCTTCAACAAGGTAGCGCAGCAAACCACCGAAGCTACCAGGTTCGATTGCCTCTAACTGCTGTTCCATCGAGTTGAGATTGGAGGTGAGCGCGAGTTGAGTGTCATCGCCAAAACGGATGCGGTACGTCGGATCAATACGGTGAAGCTCAAGATGATCTTCCATTCTCTCACCTAATGCCGTATAGGTTTCCGCAAAGACTTCAGGCATAAGAAACAACGTTGCGCCAATGTCGAAGCGATGCCCATCGCGAATGAGCTGACTGCAGCGGCCACCTGGAGCCTCTTGTTTTTCCAATACCTTCACACTAAAACCTGCTTGAGCCAGGCGGGCAGCGGTAACGATTCCTCCTAAACCAGCGCCTATCACCAGCGCAGTGGAATGTGAATATGAATACATATATTTCTCCTTTCAAACCCTACGTAAAGCACTCAGCTGTAAAAATGCCTGTAACAACAACTGAGGAGGCAACGAGGGCATCATGATCAAATTTTCTCCCCGTGAGGCGACCTCATCAAGGAAACGGAAGATACGCTCGATCGGGTTACGTTTGAACAATGAGGTCAAGATCGGCTCTATTCTCTCTGCATGATGTGTCATGATCTCAAGCATCAGGGCATCGAAGTAGCGGTAGCGGCGTGGGCTAGAGGGTATACTGAAAGGATGGCCAACCTCGAGTAGTGAATTGATAATAGCAGACGAGTCTTCCTGTATTCGCAGAAAGGCATATCCCGTTGATGGTTTGACCATTCCACCATGGTTGCCAATAGCCACAATATGTTTGCCAAGCTGCCTTGGGAAGCGCCAGTCGGTTAAAGGGTTGATACCCTGTTCTTCACGTAGGATATTGTATTCTTTGATGTCAAGGATGTTCTTGAGGTAGAAATGCAATGCTTGTTCGCAAATCTTCCAATTAACTGGGGTTGTGGTACAAAGGACGGACTCCACCAGCGCCGATTGCTCAGAGAAGGGAAGCATGTAAAAGAAGTGTGTCCCGTTTTTTTGTGAGATACGAAAATCTAAGAAAGTAGCTGCCTGTGGATTGAAAGGGTGCCCTGACGCTTCAATCTCCCATCCTTTGAATTGCTGTTTGATGGTATGATAATCGGCTGGATCTGGTTTGAATGAAGACCAGTTGAACAGGCTATCAAAAACCCAGGTGCCAGCATATAGTTTCCCATCCACCAGCACATTAGCCTGTTGATCTCCATCCTTGATTAGCTCTACTTTTCCTTGCAGGAATTCCACACGTGGACACTCTGATATTGTTTGCCGGGCATATCTGTAGAAATCGACCCCACGGATCATCTTGTAACGGTACTCATGCAAGTCGAGCGTCTTTTCGAAGTGTTTACCCAGAACTTGTAGCTGGCTCCACGATCTGTACGCTATGTCGTCAAAGAACGTAGGCTGTTTTGCCCAGAAACACCAGGTACGGTCATTCTGGTCCTTAGCATCCTTATCCACAATCAAGATCGAGCGATCACGCAAAGGGCTATGTGCCAGATGTGAGGCCAGACTCAAACCTGAAGCACCACCGCCGGCGATAATGATATCATAAGACTTCATTGCTACCTCTCCCTACTCTACCGATTGTGCCACCAGATGCGAGGTAGCCTGCGCACTTTGCCCCAGCCATTCACCTGTGCCCGGCGGTTAAACACGTCATAATTGTGCGTTTCAATATCATTTAGAATAGCTCGATAGAGATCACTGGCGGCTGCAACAGCAAAACGTCCATCTTTATTCAATAATGCGATACCTGGATTAGCTTCGGTGTAGAGGCGGCGATTGCGCTCGATTTGAAAGCGCAGAAATGCACGCCAATGGTCATTTACCTGTCCCGTGTCCAGGTCTGCTTCTGAAAGTCCAAATGCTGCCATCTCATCCAGAGGCAAGTAAAGTCGACCATTAGCCCAATCTTCACTTATATCACGTAAGATGTTGGTGATTTGCAAAGCAATACCAAGCTTTATGGCATATGGGATAGATTGTTCGCCCGCAAAGCCGATGATGTGCATGCTCATCAATCCGACGGTGGATGCGACACCATAAGCATACCTGACCATATCCTCAAAAGTGTAATAGCGTTTCTGGCACAGGTCGCGCCCGACACCATCAATGAGCTGTTCAGCGTAGCGCTGGGGAATCTGAAAGCGAAAACGAGTATCAGCCCAGGCGATGGTAACTAAATCACTGGATGGAGGCTCGGGAGTGAGTGCTCTTCGACGCCATGCGGTCAGCAATTCCTCCGCGTCGCTTTCTGAACAATCGACGATGTCATCGCTCAATCGACAAAAAGCATATAACACCCGCATCGCGCGCCGTTTATCAGAAGGTAGCAAGCCAGTAGCCATATAGAAAGTTCGGCTGTGTGTGGATGTAATCGAATCGCAGTACGCGTAGGCACGTTCAAGCAAGCCTCTATCATTCACCGATAGAAAAGACGGAGCCAAAGATTGATGCTCTGCTTCATAGGCTAATGGGAGTAAGACGTTTTCCCAGGTTTGTTGATAGGCTGTTGCCATATAGATCTCCGTGAACAAGTTAGCAAGGCTTGTCGGCTCAAGCTGGTAAAGTAGGCGCTGCTCACTAGAGAACATTACCTGTTACCAGCATATGCTCTTTATCTCACAGAGGCATCAATATCAGACTCCTCAGTTTCACAAATGAATCACAGCATAGAATAGATGGGCTGGTACATCATCCATGAGAGAAGAGATGCTTATACGTTTGGAGGAAGAAAACGTCGGAATTCTGGGTGTGGTCCCTGGTATTCTGGACTCATATGCTCGGCAAAAATGATGGTTTTTATGTTGCCGCGGACAGTGAAGTCAGCGACAACACGCATCCAACGTGGCGAGAGCAGCGAAACAAGGTCGTCCAGAATTGTATTGGTTGCTGATTCATGGCTGATTTGCCGGTTGCGATATTTGTTGATATAGAGCTTTAAGCTTTTCAGTTCCACGACGAATTGGTCGGGTACATAATCGATGATAATGGTGGCGAAATCGGGGAAGCCTGATCTTGGGCAGAGGCAGGTGAACTCTGGAATTTCGAAGTGCGCTATGTAATCTCGCTCCGGGTTCGAGTTGGGCCATGCCTCCAGTTGGCTTGACTCAATTTCATCTGTTCCGTATATGCCTGGTGTGCGGTTTTGCGTTGGGTTGTCCATGGGTTGTCTGATTTCTCCTGTAGGTGCTACTCTTCGTGTACTATGCAAATCTAACTATCTAGATACTTGACTCGTGCTGTCTGTGGCTGGAGAGAGGGAATGTAGAAGGTCTGGTCCTCTACATTCCCTCTCTCATACCTCTAAAAATTGAAGCCCCAAAAATGTGAAGTACTATCGTAGTTATATCGAGGGGATAGTATCACATGATACTATGTTGCACAAGTTTTACAGACTAGTGTATAAATTGCCCTTGACAAGAGGCGTGCTGATTCCGTATACTCGCTACAGTGAGATTGCATCGGCAATCTCAAAATCTTGCATCATCATATCAGGCAAAATAATATTGCCTGGAAAGTAGTAACACAAAATCTTACGAAAGGAAATGGCAAGCATGGCTACAAGATTTAATTTGCTTAGCATATACCGTTTGCGCAATGAATCTGGCACTAACGGCCGTGCTATGCCTTTCGACTGGGTGAAGCTATGCATCAACGGTGGAGCCTCAAATAATTTTTCTGGGCCCATCTTTGTCTTCGCTCATGGCCGCAGTATGCCCATTTCCAGGGGGTCTCCGCCTATTCCATAATAGATAGGCACAATTGAAGAGATACCCTCAACCGTGGGCACTGACCAAAACAAAAATTCAGTCCCACGGTTTTTTGTTGCTGTTTACGTATATCGGTAGAAGAATTTGTACGAATGGAAAATTGCGGGCGAGGCACCTTGCAAATAGTTTTGAAAAGGAGATAAATCGTTGGCTATTCATAATATTGAGTCAATGCAATTAACAGAAAATATCGTTTTTGACGCGTCGAAAGATGCTGTGGTGATCGATAGCGTCTCTAAGATATTCAAAAAATCTCAACCGTTGGTGCGCTTGCCATGGAAGGAATATAAGGAAGTACAGCGTGAGGTGCATGCTGTTGATAATGTGACTATGACAGTAAAGCGGCGCGAGATTATGGGTATTCTTGGTGCAAATGGTTCTGGTAAATCGACACTCATCCGTATGCTCTCAACGTTGCTCATCCCTGATACAGGGCATTTGTCCATCTTTGGCTACGATGTTGTGAAAGATGAAGCTATGGTACAGAGGCTCATCAATCGTGTGAGTGTAGAAGCATCGTTTTTCAAGAAGCTCTCGCCGATGGAGAACCTGATCTATGCAGCCAGACTCTACAACATGCCGGGCGGTGAAGCACGAGCAAAGATCAAGAGCATATTGTCTCGACTGGGTATTCCTGATGATCGTGTAGGGCAACCTCTTGAAAATATGTCGCGAGGTATGCAACAGAAAGTTGCAATCGCGCGAGCGTTTCTGACCGCGCCAATTGTGCTTTTGCTCGACGAACCAACGACCGGGCTTGATCCGCGTTCAAAGATAGATGTTCAGACTTTTGTAGAGGAACTTCGTGAAGTGCATGACGCAACCATTTTGATTACCACGCATGATATGGACGAAGCGGAAGCATTGTGTGACCGTGTGGCAATCATCGACAAGGGGCGCATCATGGCAATGGGAACAGTTGAGGATCTCAAGCTTGCTGTCGCGGAGCGCATGGAGTGCACAACAACAGTCACAATGAACGAAGTATTCATGCATTATACAGTTGCTCACCAGATCACCGATGCCGAAATTGAACGTTACGGAAGCTGGGAAAAAGCCTTCGAAGCGCTCGAGGCTCAAAAAGAAGATGAGCAAGATTAAATAGGAGATTTAAGACTCATGTCTTCACTTTTACATCAAGGGCGTGCGTCATACGCCTTTTTCGAACGCAACTGGAACCTGACCAAGCGTTATTGGGCATGGGAGATAGTGTGGGTTGTCTATAACATTGTGAACGCCATGGCGGTCACATACATTGGCGCTGCGGCCGAGTTGATTACGAAATCAAAGATCGATACGGATTACCTGATTATGTACCTGCTGATTGGAACAGCGGTCTGGTCGTACCTCAGCGTCACTTTTGAGGGTGTAACCGATATGATCACTATCGAACGATGGGAAGGAACCATAGAGCATACATTTATGGCTCCAATCTCGCGTTTCACCCATTTGGTAGGGAGCTGTTGGTATGCTGTAGCACATGGATTGCTGTTTACTATTATTCAGTTAATCGTGGTGGGATTTTTCTTCCACCTGGATCTGAGCCATGCCAACTACCTGACTGCAATCTTCATGTTGCTCGCCGGTAGTATCTCGTTCATTGGCTTTGGAATAGGTGCAGCAGTGTTGCCATTGCTCTTTACTGAGAGAGGTTCGCAGATGTCCTATATCGTACGAGCGGTCTTACTGTTGGTTTCTGGTGTGTACTATCCAATTGCGGTTTTGCCACAGTGGATGCAGCCACTGGCAAAGATTTCACCTGCGACTTACGTACTGGAAGGATTACGCGCAGGGATATTGGGTGGTAAACCCATCTGGTCAGCAGAGATCTGGAGTTACACGTGGCCGCTAATTGTTACCGGTATCATTAGTATTCCGCTCAGTGTTTACATCTTCAGAATTGCTGAACGATACGCAAAGCGGACTGGAAGGCTTAAGAGAAACGGTTAGTAGTCAATGATCATTGGAATAGATGGTATGGGTGGGAATATTGATAAAGTGTGAAACGGATGTGAAACGCTTTGTCTTTCTACTCAAAGACAAAGGTGTTCCCATCCTGCATCCATTCCGATTAACAATCAAAGAAGGAGAATAGAGTAATGATAGATAATTTTTCGCTGGATTTTCTTGTACGCCATCCGATGATGAGCGACCTGGAAGCAGTGCATAGATTGTTTGAAGTATGTGACATTGCTGAGTATGGAACGTCTGATTTCACACTTGAGGATCTACGCACGCTCTGGCAAGGGCCTACATTTAACCTGGCAACTGATGCCTGGATGGTGATCGCGCCAGGGGATCGACTCGTTGGGTATGCCGATGTGCAACATAGGCAACATGTACGCACCTACGCACTTATGAGTGTGCTTCCTGAATTTGCTGGTCGGGGTATAGAGGATCATTTGTTACACCTGGCTGAAGAGTGGGCACAGAGGCAGATTCCTCTGGCCATACCAGGCGTGCGAGTGACCTTGTTTAGCTGGTGCAGCAGTTTAAACAACACTACGCAACAGGCTCTCTTGCAAACAGGATTTCAAGAGGTCCGTGGTTCCTGGCGTATGGAAATTGTAATGTCAAAAGCATCGATTGCACCTGAGTGGCCTGATCACGTCACAGTTCGCACATTTGTACCAGAGCAAGACATTCGGACTGTTTACGCAGCAATTGAAGAAGCTTTCCAGGACCATTGGGGACACATGGAGGGAAATTTTGACGAATGGAAGCACTGGACTATTGATCGGGAGAAGTTTGATCCCACGCTCTGGTTCCTCGCTTTAGATGGTAGTGAGATTGCAGGAATATCATTGTGTACTTACCAGATGGATTATGGATGGGTTGATACACTGGCGGTAAGGCGTCAATGGAGACGTAAAGGGTTAGGAATGGCGCTCTTGCAACATTCTTTTGGCGAGTTTTACCGGCGAGGTAAAAATAAAGTTGGACTAGACGTAGATTCAAAGAATTTAACTGGCGCAACACGGCTCTATGAGCGAGCAGGTATGCATGTTGCGAGAACATATGTCTCCTTTGAGAAGGAGTTGCGTGCTGGGGTAGAGCTAAGTACGCAGGCTATTCCGATTTCATAATATTCATGGCTGATGTCGGAAACCATCTCGCCCTCATTGAGAGACGGAAGAACGGAGTAACTGACCATGGCTGTACTATTAAAGAACCTTTTGGCTCGTTCTCCCAAGATGGAAGATCTGGTAGCCATCACGGAACTCGTAAGAGCATGTGATGTCGATGAGTATGGTTTAGTGGATAGCACGATGGAGGATCTGGTCTCCTACTGGCATCAACCGATGTTCAATCTAGCAACTGATGCCTGGGTTATAGTCACGAATAAAGGACAAGCTGTGGGGTTTACATGTGTGTGGCATAGGGACTATGAGCAGATATTCACATTCGTGTGTGTGCATCCCGAGTATCGCGGTCGGGGCATTGGAACCCTCCTGCTCAGGTTGGTGGAGGAGCGCGCGCGTCAGCATGTTCGTAATGCACGTCCAGGTTCACAAGTCACCTTGTGTAGCACTGTGAGCAGCCTCAATGAACAGGCAAAGCGGCTCTTCGAGCGAGAAGGCTATTCTGCTCTTCGCACAATCTGGCGTATTGAAGTCGGAGCAAACGACGCGGGAGAAGAGTCAACTTTACATACAGTTTTCAAAGCCGATCTGGATATTGTTTCGCAACGCCTTGTCGATGCGGCGGAACTCTATGATCTAGATGCAATTTACATAATCCGTGAGTATGAAGTCTACGAGAAGGAACTGCGTGCAGGTGAGAAACTTTCAGTAAGTTTAGAAGACGAATTGAAAGTACTCTTACCTGTGGGTTAGGAATACAACACCTTCTTCTTTCAAGTGAGGAAACTCATAAAAATGAGGGCCAGAGTTTTGTAAAAAGCTCTGGCCACGCCATCTACAGTACTTTCTACTTTGCTTTCTCGTTACTTTAGCCTGATCTGTGCCGTCATGATAACATGTGTGGTATGTTAAGTCCTAAAAATTAGGGCTATGGCGTTAAGCATTGCAGGAAGGAAAATGTATGCGTTTCGTCCTGGGGATATCGGTATTAAGCATGACTGATAATGTGGGAATGCGACCGATTTTGTTAGTATTACTTTTAGTAGCGGTTGTTTTGATACTGGTGGGATGTTGTATTGCATTGCTTACCTTGAGAAACCAACGGAAGGACAAACTTGCTTTTATTACCGTCGAAAATCCAGATTCAAGCACAGAAACAGACTAAAATATCCCGGCGCTCAGTAGCACCTTTGCTGATTGGTACATTTATCCTGCGTGTAAATGGTGGTGCAGCGCCTATCATACTTGGTCGCCTACTTGCACAATTATCGTTAGCGCAAAGTCATACAATATCAAATATTCATGTTGGCATGATTGCCGTTACCTATTTTATAGTGGAACTCACGTTAGCTCCAGTCATGGGAGCGCTAAGTGATCGAACAGGTCGACGATTTTTTTTAACTCTTGGGCCGCTCATTGGAATGGTCCAGGTTGTGCTGCTCGTCTTTACTCCGACCCAAAATCCTCTGCCATACCTGTTATTTCTACAAGTTTTGGCTGGTGTCGCTACAGCTATGCAGGTACCAGCAGTACTGGGATATCTAGCTGATTACACAGCTGATAGTCGTGCACTACGAATGCGTGTCATGAGTCTGTATGAACTAGCCACAAGTGGTGGTTTCGCCATTGGAGTCGTGCTAGGAGGGTTTGCCTGGGATCGTTTTGGCAGGCAAGCCTATGCTTTACTCGCAGTAGGTTATCTGGCAGTAGCTGTTTGCATGTTCATGGTTCCAAAAGTGCATCAGGTGATGGAACACAGTAAGCTGAAAGCGACAGCCAGACGCTATTGGGGGGTTTTGCGCACACCACGTCTGTTCATCTTCATACCGGCGTGGATAAGCTTTTGTGCGCTCGCGGGTATCTGGCTTAGCGCACAACTCACATTTATTCTGTCCTCATCCAGGCACAATCCTCATCAGTCGTTAATGGGCATTTTTAGCGCTCATGGTAGCGGAGGTCATTTGAGCCTTGTTCTGGGAGCTTTCGTTATGTTCTTTGGGCTTAGCCTGCTCTTCTGGGCATTTTTTCTCAATAGAGTGCCTCGTTTACTGATGATGCTATCTTCCATAACTGGTATCTTCTTGTTTTGTATAGCCCTGGCAGGCATCAATCATTTCGGTACAGGCAATCCAGTGTTAATGGCAATATGGATTGTGTTGCTACTGATTGGTATCTTCGCTGAGAGTAGCTTTGCTCCTGCTGCATTAGCTTATCTTGCCGATATTTCGGAGGATGCCTCTAAAGATCGTGGTTTATTGATGGGCCTCTACTCGGTTTTTCTTGGATTGGGGCAGTTGTTGGGAGGTGCGTTGGGCGCAGTATTTGCACAAATCTGGGGTTTTGATGGCTTGATCTACCTGACAGTATTGTTAGCGTGTGTTGCGCTTATCGCGTTGTTGACGCTTTTCCGGACCGAACGACGCATTGGGTTATTTGCAATAAAGTCATGATTGTGTCATGTTAACGTTATTACTTACCTCATTACATCATTTGGCGTCGGATAGGCAACGTTGATATGACCAAAAAATCCAAAATTATCGTTACGATAGCCCTCATGCTTGGAATATCACTGGCATCCCTCGATACGACTATTGTGGGAACAGCAATGCCTACTATCGTAGGCAAACTGGGTGGTATCACACTCTACTCATGGGTCTTCTCAGCCTACTTGTTGAACCAGTTACAATTGGCTCTGGCGCAGAGTCTTTTCTGGATCTATGCGTTGATGTTCGTCTGCGCTCTGATTGGCTTGGCGTTCATGTTCTTGTTACCAGGCGGAAACGCTGAACAGTATTCTTATAAAGATGACAAGCAAGAGCGCGCTCAGTTGGTACCGACGAAACTTGAACCAGAGATTAAACTAAACGGGCCAGAAAGCCCTGCTGCTTTAGCCCAAGGATGAATGGCTCAATGCTTGACATGGTACTATATTTGTGCTAAAATAGTACCATGAAGACGGAGAAAGAAACAAAAATGAATACGCGCTATCCTGCAGATGTCTACGCTGCTATCAAGCAGTTTGCGCAAGAGGATAGTCGCTCATTCAACAATATGGTCATGTGGATACTTCGTGACTATATCAACAAGCGATTAGGCAAGTATTCATGTTGATCTTTGAGTACAAAGTGGATGCTTCTAAGGAACAGTCCTCTGCTATCGAAGAAGCTATGAGAGTTGTCCAATTCATCCGTAACAAATGCTTGCGCTTGTGGATGGACGAGCGAGGCATTTCTAAGAATGACTTGCAGTGCTATTGTGCTGTACTCGCGAAAGACTATCCCTTTGCGCGCTCCCTCAACTCACAAGCCCGTCAAGCTTCAGCAGATCGCGCGTGGTTCGCTATCTCCCGCTTCTATGACAACTGCAAAGCCCACAAGCCAGGCAAGAAAGGCTACCCCAGGTTCCAACACGATAACCGGAGCGTGGAATACAAGCAAACGGGCTGGAAGTTGGAACCGGACGGGAAACATGTAACCCTCACAGATGGATGCGGTATTGGACGCTTGCGGCTGGTCGGCAATCCCAAGCAGCAGATTGCAGCATTTCCCACAGAGCAGATCAAGCGCGTCAGGATTGTGCACCGTGCTGATGGCTACTATGTGCAGTTCGTAATCAAGGCAGAACGATGTATCGTACACCAGCCAACGGGTAAGCAGGTTGGTATCGATATGGGACTCAAAGCCTACTATACCGACTCAGAGGGCAAGACGGTAGACAACCCGCGCCACTATCGCAAAGCTGAACAGAAGTTGAAACGCTTGCAGCGTCACGTATCACGCAAGCAGAAGAAGTCAGCCAATCGCAAGAAAGCCAGAAAAGACCTGGCGAGAGCGCATCTACAAGTTCAGCGGCAGCGTGAAGACTTTGCCCGCAAAACGGCAAGCACGCTCGTCTCATCTCACGATTTGATTGCCTATGAAGACTTACAGATACGCAATATGGTCAAGAACCATCATCTTGCGAAGTCTATTCACGATGCAGGATGGGGCACGTTCATCTCCTGGGTGAAAGCCTATGGTGTCGCGCATCACATTCATGTGATCGCAGTAGCCCCACACTTCACGAGTCAGGAATGTAGCGCATGTGGAACACTGGTGAAGAAATCGCTGAGTGTGCGAACACACATCTGTCCAAGTTGTGGCTTCGTCTTGGATAGAGATCATAATGCAGCACTCAACATCCTTGCAAAGGCACGAGCTTGTACCCTGGGGCACAGGGAAACATCCGGTTCGCCGGAAAACGCTTCTGGACAGACTGCCTCTACTTGTACACCCAAACGGGCTACGGGCAAGCGGGCTGGATGAAGGAAGAACCACCCGTCTTTTAAGTGGGTGAGTGTCAGTTCGATTGGCTAGCGTGTTGCCGCTATATCCATATTAGCCACTCCTTCAGTGCGTTTTCGATTCGAGGCTTTTCGAGCGAGCGATACTAAAAGTGCCTAATACACGCGCGATTGCGTGCTGCTCACCTTCGATTATATTGAATACTGTAGCCTCTAAAACGGCAGTGGAGCGGCCCTTATGTACGATTTTTTCTTCAGCCAGCAGTTCACCTTTGTAAACGGGTAGCATAAAGTTAATTTTTGCTTCAAGAGTGCCAAATGGCGTTCCAACTGGAAGAACGGAGATCAGAGCCATTGACATAGCTGTATCTGCTAGCGTAAAGATTACCCCGCCATGGACAATTTGTTGAGGATGCATCAAGCGTTCATCAATTTGGATGCTTACTCGTCCAATGCCAGATTCAGCGGTCACTATTTGCATACCTAACAAATGCAGGATACCAAATTTAGTTGTATCCTGCATTAATTGTTCTAGCGAAAAAAAATCATGTTCGTGATGTGTCACACATTATCCTTTGCGAATTACGCGTTCCATTTCGCGTTTGACGTCTCGTTCAGCGATTGCTTCGCGTTTATCATACAATTTTTTCCCACGACACAGACCTAACTCGATTTTTGCCTTTCCTCCTTTGAGGTAGAGTTTGAGAGGAATGAGAGTCAGGCCTTTTGTCGCAACTTTTGCTTGAAGTTGCTCGATCTCACGCCTGTGGAGTAAAAGCTTGCGATTGCGCAACGGCTCGTGGTTATAGCGATTGCCGTGTTCATAGGCCGCTATATGCGCGTTCTCAAGCCATAGCTCTCCGTTGCGTGCGATAGCATACGAGCCACGCAGGTTTACTTTGCCGTCACGGATAGATTTGATTTCAGTACCAACTAACGAAATGCCAGCCTCAATTGTGCGTTCGACAAAGTAGTCGTGATATGCCTGACGATTGACTGAGATTATTTTGACAGGTACGTTACTCGTCTGAGTTTTCGATTCGTGCTTGTTCGATATTTGTTTTGCCATTGAAAAACTCCATTTTATAGGACGTAAATCTGCTGCTTAAGCAGAGCAGCAGGGACGCTGCGCAAGAGTGATTGTTTTACTCTTAACAGGTACAATCATTATTCACGTTCAATTGATAAGCTACATCTTGACACAAGATGAGAAACAGCCTACTAGTATTACCAGGAAAAATTAAGGTTCATCCATGATACAACACAGGTATGTTTTCGTCGAGACATGAATTCCTTACCTTACAAAACACTAATGCGCGTCAAATGTATGGTGAAAGTATGGATATGAATGTATAGATGAGTTTTTATGTGCTTGCATACACCTTGTATATGCTATTTTCTGATGGAAGTTATATTGAACTGTTACAAAATATTTTTAGAAAGGTTCTTTTATGTTCTACCATCTCGGCAAGTTGGCCACCCGCTATCGCTGGTTGATTGTGGGATTATGGATGGTTGCTATTGCCACATCGTTGCCATTTGCACCGCGTGCCAGTGAGGTACTACATTCAGGCGGTTTTGTGAGTCCTGATGCTGAATCACAACAAGCAGTAAATCTCCTGGTTCAAAAGCTCCATCTCGACTTGACGGTTGTTCAAGTTATTTTTACCAGCCAACGTTACACTGCTGATAGCCCGCAATTTATACAAGAATCACAAACGGCTCTAGCAGGCATACGAGAGATGTCGGAAGTATCAGGAATTGTGAGTTTTACAGATAATCCAAGGCAGGTGTCCTTAGATCGCCACGCCGCGTATGTCAATGTTTTACTCAAACCCGATCCCGATAGTGCTCCGAAGCTCTTGCCAGCATTTGAACATCGTCTACAATCGGTACCCGACTTAAAAACCAGCATAGGTGGAGGACCGGTTTTTTACGAGGATATTCAAGCTGTCAGTGAGCGTGACTTACGGCGTGCAGAAATGCTGGCATTCCCGTTTGCCATAATTGCCCTTTTACTAGTATTTCGCTCGGTTATAGCTGCCGTTCTTCCTGCTTTGGTGGGAGGAGGTGCAGTAATTGTCTCGCTTGCACTCATCTTTGGACTTGGACAAATCACGACTCTTTCCATCTTTGTACTGAATATCACCACATTGTTTGGTCTAGGTTTGGGCGTAGATTACTCGCTATTCATTGTAAGTCGTTTCCGAGAGGAGCTGACACGTGGTCGTAGTGTCGAAGAGGCGGTCGCCATCACGATTGCTACAGCTGGACGTGCCGTTACTTTCTCTGGTCTTACAGTTTCAATTGGTCTTCTAGGTCTCATTTTTTTCCGTATCAATATGTTACGTTCGGTTGGCATAGGGGGAGTACTCGTTGTTTTGATGGCGGTACTTGCTGCAATAACCTTGTTGCCTGCTGTTCTGGCTATTATAGGTACACGGGTAAACGCATTCCCTGTGCGCTTTCCAAGATTTTGGGGACGAAAACAGATTCAGCTCAATCCCGATGATTCGGCCCCTATCGATCCTCAATATGGGTTCTGGTACCGTCTCTCACAAGTTGTCATGCGCTATCCATTGCGTATCTTCGTGACTGTACTCCTTATTATGATTGGGTTGGGATTCC
>Ga0116218_1000543_pt1 | contig 26279 bp, 33 predicted proteins | sample Sb_taG_2_FD_88966 | JGI IMG/M metagenome (GOLD analysis project Ga0116218, IMG submission 88966) | Peat soil microbial communities from Weissenstadt, Germany - Sb_50d_5_LS metaG | ecosystem: Environmental > Terrestrial > Soil > Wetlands > Peat | place: Germany: Weissenstadt | collected 2010-09-21 | reverse complement strand
TGCTGGGGACAAGCTCATCTTCAAGTGCGAGTTGGATGGCTGGTTACATCGTCACTCTGACGAGTCTCCCGCTCTCCTGCATGAGATCGGCCTATTACCAATTTAATTTGTTAATGTACATTAGTTGCCCTGAGACATGCGCACAGCGAGCGTACAGAAAGAGAGAGACCTATGCGTGAAAAAGTGAGGCAAGAAGCGACACCGCTCCATCGAGCAGGAACGACAGGCTTCCCAGCTATCGAATTGCGAGCACTCTGCAAATCGTTCGGGGCGCTGCAAGCCCTTGACCACCTCACCCTCTCGGTTGAGCAGGGAGAGATCTTCGGTCTGCTGGGACCAAACGGATCGGGCAAGACCACCACCATCAACCTGATCAGCGGCCTCTCCACTCCAAACAGCGGCGAGGTGCAGGTGATGGGCTACGATGTGCGTCGCCATGCGCGCAGGATACGGCAGATGCTAGGCGCCGTGCCCCAGGAAACAGCGCTCTACGAAGAGCTCTCCGCCTGGGATAATCTGGACTTTCATGCGGATCTCTTTGGCATGCCACGCAAGGAGAAAAAGGCGCGCATCATGCAGATGCTCGAACTGGTCCAACTGCAGGAACGGAAGCGTTCGCATGTGAGTACCTTCTCCGGCGGTATGAAGCGCAGACTCGCCCTCGCGCGGGCGCTGCTGCATGATCCGCACCTCTTGTACCTCGATGAGCCTACCCTGGGTGTGGATGTGCAATCGCGCCGAGCCATCTGGGACTACATCCTCTCGCTGCGCGATCAGGGCAAGACTGTGCTCATCACCACCAACTACCTGGAAGAGGCGCAGGCCCTCTGCGAGCGCATCGCCATCCTCGATCAGGGCAAGCTGATTGCCGTGGACACTCCAGAGCACCTCAAGCAGACCTACGGTGGGAGTGTTGTGGAACTGGAAACCGCACAGCCAAGTACCGTCGCGGAGGCCATCCGAGAACTTGCAGGCGTCAAGGAAGTCGTCCAGGAGGGAACGCACATGCAGATCACCACCCAGGCGGGAAGTCTCGTCGTACCCCAGATCATCACCCTCGTCACCGGGCAGGGGGAACTTCGTCAGATAGCCGTACGCGAACCCAACCTGGATGAGATTTTCTTGCGTTTGACGGGAACGGCGCTACGAGATTAGGAGGCAAGCATCATGCATACACTCAGTTCTTCCCTGCGCGTCATCTGGGCCTGTCTGAAAAAGGATCTCAAGAGCACGAGCTCCGAGCCGCTCTTTACCCTGGTCTCGATCATTCTCCCGCTGAACGTGCTATTACTAATGGGTCTGCTGGTGATCAGCGGAGGACTGGCTCCCACGGCGGTGGTCATGCAGGATTCCGGCCCTCTGGCGCAGCAGTTCTACGCAGCCATGAAAGAGGCCCATTCGTTTGTGTTACAGCCAGCCACCACTCAGCAGGCCAATGCGTTGATTGAGCAAGGCCGGATCGTGGCGGTCGTCACCATCCCGGCAGATTTTGATACGCGCATGCGCCAGCACCAGAGCGTTGCAGTGGAGGTGAAGATCAACAATCTCAATACCGATTTCACCAACGACATTCGCCGCGCGCTGCCGCTCTCTATCACCAGCTTCTATGCCAAAGCCGAGCCTAGTATGGTGACCATTACGCCGCAGGAGATCGACGCCTACCCGCAGGATCTCGGCTACATTCCCTACCTGGCGGTTCCCATCCTGGTGATCGGTCTGATGGTCGGAGGCATGGTGCAAGCAGGCACGGCGGCGGCGGTCGAGTGGGAGCGTGAGACAGTGAAAGAGTTGCTGCTGTCTCCGGCCAGCCTTGTGGCGATTGTGCTGGGTAAGATGCTGGCAGCGTTCCTGATCGGCCTGGCTGGAGCGGTAGTCGTACTTGTTGTGCTGATCGCGCTGATGGGAATCTGGCCGGTGCACTGGGGCGAGCTCATCGGCTTCACCCTGCTCGTTCTCGTGCTTTTCACTGCCTGGGGAACGCTACTCGGAACCTGGTTACAGCGACGGACACCGGTGGCGACATTGGCTATTGGCCTGTGCGTGCCGCTTTTCTTTCTGAGCGGTCCCTTTGGACCTATCTCCTTTTTTGCGCCGCTTGAGCAACTGGTCGCTCGTGTGTTTCCCGTCTATTACGCCATCGTCGTGCTACAGCACGCTTTCCATGGCTTTACCTTGAATACCTCTGGGATCGGGATCAACCTGTTGATCCTGGCTGCCTATACACTGGGTGGACTAATACTCGCTACTATGGTGCTGCGGCGTAGTACAGTAGCACATTAAAACGGAGGAGGGAGAAGGAAAATGGTACAAGCCTTTGTGCGCGCGGTCTGGACAATCTGCAAAAAAGACTTACGCGTCTGGCTGCGCCAGCCTTCCAATGTGGCGATCACGGTGCTTCCCGCTCTCGCGCTGCTGTTTGTTGACGCGCTCTCGGCGGGTGCGGTTGGTCGCAGCCCGGTGGCGCTGGTGACGCTCGATCAGGGCCCGCGCGGGCAGCAGATGGCGCAGGTCATCCATCAGGCCGACCTTTTTCGCGTGAGCGACGCGACGCCAGCCCAGGCGCAGGTGTTGTACAACAACCTGGATGTGGTGGCCATCCTGACCATCCCAGCCAACTTCACACAATCTGTCGAAGCACACGCACCTATCCACATCGAGGTGCAGATTAACAACCTCAATACCGATTTCACCAACGACATCCGCCGCGCGGTTCCTGATGCTATCACACAGTTCTATCAGCAGCGGGGAGGCGAGAGTCCCATCAAGGTGACGCTGCAAGAGCAAAACCTGCGCAGTCAGGATATCCAACTCTTCCAGTACAGCGCCATGCCCTTGCTGCTGTTGTTGCTTGTCGTGAGCGGGCTGGTCTCCAGCAGTCTTGCGGCGGCGAGCGAGTGGGAGACACATACGATCAAAGAACTGCTCCTGTCACCGGCGAGCAGTGGAGCCATTATTACGGGGAAAGTGCTGACTGGCTTCGTGACGACCTTTGCCCTGGGGGTGCTGGTGCTGGGAGTGGGCGATCTGCTTGGCTGGGTCCAACCAGTTGGGGTCTACTGGCTGGAAGTCCTGCTGATTCTGGCGCTGGTGGCGCTGTTCAGTGCGGGGTTGGGAGTGACTCTGGGAGCCCTGCTGGAGCGGATACAGCCCGTGAGTTCCGCCGCCATCGTTATCGCCCTCTACCTGTTCTTTCTGACCGGGGGAACGGCGGTGCTGGCCTTTGATCCAGGGTGGCTTCAAACGGTTGCGACCTTTGTACCTCTCTATTACGGCAGGCATGCACTGGAGATGGCGATCTTCTACCAGTCGTCTGACCAGCTTGGACGAGATAGCACGGTACTTGCCGGTTCTGCTTTGCTCGCGGTGGGTCTGGGGATCCTGGCGATGCGCCGGGGCATGGCCGACGCTCGCTAAGGAGGGCATGCGTGTAAGAGAAAGAGGTTACGATTGAGTTGAGTTTGTATACCATTACCCTGTTGCTGCATGGAAGCGGTGCCGCCGGTGCCTGTGCCTGTCTCGGCATCAGGTTATTTGGTCATACTGCCCTGCGGCGTGTCAAGCAACCGCGAGCAGGTGCGTACCCTGGCCTGGCTGATCATTGTCGTTTCGCTCCTCATGGTGCTTACACTGCTGCTCCTCCCGGAAACGACGCGGGAAGGCGATCCGTTCCTGAGAACGACCCGTCACGGAAGGGGCGGTGGTAGAATGAGAACATCAAGGGTATGTCTATTCCGTGAAGGAGAATGGAGGGACAGTATGCAGATCAGTGTAAAGCCTGGTGCATCGGAAAAGGGACCGCACAACACCCGGCCTGGGATGCCTCTATCGCCAGATGAGGGGATTGCCTCCAGTGGCGTCACCTTCCTTCTCTGGCGGCTCTATCAGCATGCCTGGATGGTGTGCCTCTTCTTCCCCCTGGTCTCGCTGGTGCGCGAGCCTGTTTCGACGTTCCATATCGCATTGGGACTCTTCGCTCTATCCTTTTTTGCGGCCAGTTATACGTGGCTCATGTGGCCCCATCCCGCGAGTAAGGGAATGCGAGCACGCACTCGGCCTCGCCTCGCACTCACCCTCCTGGTCGTGCTTTCGCTCGAGGTCACTGCGTTCAGCGTGATGTATGGTCCTGCCTGGCTCTGGCTCTTCATCGGAGTGAGTGCCATCGCCGGGCTCCTGCTTCCCATGCGCAGCGCCTTTCCTGTGGTCGTGCTCTTCACCCTTATGCCGCTCATCATCACAGTAGGGATCTCTGGAGGGATCGCGGGAGTCGATTGGTGGTGGCTGATTGCGCTGATGCTGCTCGTGCGAGGACTGGGTCTGGACATGATCGGCGTCGCCCGCATGGGCAGCGCCATCCGCGAACTGCATGCCGCGCGCAAAGAACTCGCCCGACTTGCAGTGATCGAAGAGCGCGAGCGCCTCTCGCGCGATCTGCATGACCTGCTGGGGCAGACCCTTTCCATGATCACTCTCAAGAGCGAGCTGGCCCGACACCTGGTCACGGAGGAACCCGACCGCTGTGCCCGGGAGATCTCCGAGATCGAGCGCGTGGCACGTCACACGCTCCGTGAGGTGCGTGAGGCAGTGGCCGGGTACCGGCAGCCGACGCTCGCGAGCGAACTGGAGGGAGCGCGTCAACTCCTGGAAGCGGCGGGGATCAGCTACCAGATCGATTCCATCCAAGATGTGCTGCCGCCGGACGTAGACGCCGCACTCGCCTGGACGGTGCGCGAAGGGGTGACCAACGTCATCCGCCACAGTTTGGCGCGGCAGTGTCGCATTCAACTATACCGCAAGGACGGTACCGTCGATGTCGAGGTGCTGAGTGATGGAGGCCGACGAGAACAGGTGGCAAGTTCGGCGCGCCCCGGCCTGGGGCTCGCTGGTCTGCGGGAACGGGTATGTACGCTTGGAGGAGACCTGGAGGCTGGTCCAGTTGCGCTCCAGGGCAAAGAATACTTTCGCTTAGCCGTGGCACTGCCCATCCAGAGCAGGGGAGACGCGAAGGGTTTCCGGGAGGACTGCTCATGATCCGGGTGTTGTTAGCAGAAGACCAGGCGATGGTGCGTGGTGCGCTCGCGGCTCTCCTGAGCCGGGAAGTGGATATCGAGATCGTGGCCGAAGTGGCACGAGGCGATGAGGTGCTGGGAGCCGCGCTGGCGACGCGGCCGGATGTCGCGCTGCTCGACATTGAAATGCCTGGGGGCGATGGGCTCGCTGCCGCTCAAGCCCTGCATGAGGCACTTCCAACCTGCCACAGTGTGATCCTGACCACCTTTGGGCGCAGCGGCTACCTGCGCCGGGCCATGGAGAGTGGCGCTGTGGGGTTTCTGCTCAAGGATGCGCCTGCCTCGGAATTAGCCGTCGCCCTTCGGCGCGTGATGATGAACGAGCGAGTAGTTGACCCTGACCTAGCCCTGGCTGCGCTCTCCGAGGGGAGCAATCCGTTGACTCCCCGTGAGCGTGATGTGCTTTCCGCTTCTCTCTTCGGGGCCAGCTTGGCAGAGATTGCAGCAGGGCTGTATCTGTCAGAGGGAACGGTGCGCAATCATCTGTCGACGGCCATGCAAAAACTCGGTGCCCAGAATCGGATGGAGGCGGCACGGCTCGCCGAGCAGAAAGGATGGTTGTGAGCAGGCAAGGAGATGAGGGGGATGTCCCTGATTGCCGTCGTTGCTAACTCGATCTCAGGTATCCATGCTTTCTTGCTCGAAGTTCTCGATTGCTTGCGCGTTCTCTGGTTGCCTCTGGATGCCGATCAACGCTGGCAGAAGGAAGAGATTCTCTCTGGTGGAGAGATCAAAACCATCATTGAAGCTGTCTACGGGCCACTCGAGTTGGTTCCTGACGACCCATCTGAGACGGCACGCTGCTATACCTTCACCGATGCCATCGGTGAAGTCGGCTTCATTCATCCTGTCAGTGAACCCTTCTGCGCCACCCGTGATCGCATTCGCCCGACCGCATATGGACAATTGCGCACCTGCCTGTTTGCGACGACAGAAACCGACCCGTGTGCCGTGTTACGATCCGGTGGCGATGACGAACGGGTAGCATAGGAGGTGTTGCGCCATGCCGTCTGGAACAAAGAACTCAAACATTCCATTGGCGACACCCGTTTCAAACGGGCCAGTCGTAGTATGTCGATGATGGGCGGCTGAGAGAACCAGTTCGTAGCATGTGTGCGAAACGACGCAAGGAGAGCATATTGGCTGAGGTACAGGAAGCGGCACTCGTATACACGACTTTTGCGCGTGCTTTGACCCAGAGATCCCAGTGAATATCGTCGAAATAGGTTTGGTGGACGGAGTGGAGATTGATGAAGCAACTGGTTATATGCAGGTGACGATGACACTCACCGCCCCTGGCTCTCCGCTAGCAGGCGATATCATTACCGTTTAATGCTCCTTATCAATGCGGTTTCTCTGCTTGAGGCGATCGATCATCACCCATCCTAAGTCAAGAACATACAAGGTGATGACCACATCGCCAAGTGTCGTCGCAACCCGTCCTCCTGGTAACAACTGGTCAACACCCCAGAGAATGAACGCTGAGCTGACAATGAGCGCTTTGAAGAGGTCGAGCGGTTTTGGTCGGAGCAGGACTTGAAATCCAAGATAGGCAGCACCGATGAAGAGAAGTGGAGCGGCAGAGATAGGAGCATGGGGGAGAATGCTGAAGAGTGCATCATTCGTCAAAAGAGCGACCCCTGCAATGAGAGCCAGGACAATAACAACCCAGGTGAACACATACAACAGCTTGTGAACGAGAGACTGAGTTGTTGCCTCGCGGAACGAAAGTAACGGAGAACGGAGAACGCTACGGTTCAAGAGGTTATTCATGCGTATGTACGTGCTGTGCTGTTCCCTTCCTTCATTGCAAGAAAGAAACACCGTTTATCCTTTCACAGTGATCGTTTTTCTCATTGTATGCATTATAGCGTGTGTAGTGAAAACCCGTACATTGGGATAGCTACAATGTACACCCATAATTTGACAGCTGCTTGCGAAGCGGCTATCATATCATGGGATACTGATGCAATGATATGAAAGAGAAGAACACATGCTTGTCCATGCTCCGCAAAAAACGGCTCTGAAAGCGAAGCTTTTTCGTGGTTTTTCAGATATGTCTCGTCTTGCAATCTTAGAAGCACTACGAACGGAGCCACGTACCGTAAGTGCACTTGTTGAAAGAACCGGCCTCAGTCAACCTAACGTCTCAAATCATTTAGCGTGCTTACGTGATTGTGGCTTGGTTGTTTCAGTACCACAAGGCCGCTATACCCTCTACCAGTTGAGCGATGAGCGAGTGAACGCCTTGCTTGGCCTTGCAGAAGAACTCCTGGCAGATGTCGCTCGAGGGGTCTATGCATGCACCCGCTATGAAGAAAAAGAAGGGCACTAATGGCACAACCTCTCAAAGTACTTCATCACACACCATCAGCTATACAGCCATCTACCCGCACAGGACAATTACGCGTAGGGGTAAGGATTGAACTCGTCACCATCGTATGGATGACCATTGAAGCAACTGTTGCCCTCAGTGTTGGTTTTATGACACGAAGCGTTTCCTTACAAGGCTTTGGGATGGATAGCATCATTGAGTTGCTTGCTGGGAGCATTCTCCTATGGCGATTGCTGGTGGAGCAGCGTGGCGGCTCGGTTGAAGTCGTTGAACAAGCAGAGCGTCGGGCGTCATGGGTAACAGCCGTTGGTTTATTTGCTCTCGCAGCCTACATTGTAGCTGATAGTGCTTTTAGCCTCATCACACAGACCAAACCAGAAGCTTCTTGGTGGGGAGTAGGGTTAGCAATTGCAGCAGCAATTATTATGCCGCTTCTATGGCAAGGGAAACTCCGCGTGGCAAAACAGATTGGCAGTGCTGCTTTGAAAGCTGATGCTGCCTGTAGTGTGACGTGTGCGTATATGTCGCTCACACTGCTCGTTGGTCTCCTCCTTAACCGACTCTTTGGCTGGTGGTGGGCTGATCCACTTGCTGCACTTGGTCTTCTCTACTTCATCATACGAGAGGGGCGGGAGGCATTGCATGAGGCGCGGACTGGTGAAACATGTAGTTGTGGTGAAGACGATTGCTGCGACGACTAAGAGGCGAGATAAAGCAAGACCTAGCGTGATTGCAACGCGAAGCGCAACCAGAGCGGGGAAACAGTCAATGCCACTCTCATGTACTTTATTAACGAGACATTAGCCTGGCAGCAATCGCTGCCGGTAGCGGCGGCTGCAGACCACATGGCAGGGACACCAGACAGAGGTCTCTGATCCTGCCGTGGCGCAGCCTCGCCCACACTGAGCAGCGGGTGGGAGCCTTCCGTGCGGCTGCTCAAGTGTGTCACACCAGTCGTACTCTTGGCAGTCGGGATAAGCTCTGCATTTGCACCAGCCATACCCACCATCACTCCCACATTTCCGCTATCCAGGAGCGTGGGCAATGCCGACCTTGACACGAGGGACTGAGCACTCCCATCCATGTAGGGATCGAGGACCCCGTTTCCGGTGCAATTGTAAACGCTATGCACGGTGTGAAACCTAGATGTCGTTTGACTCATTTTCCTGCCGGAACTGTGGAGATATGCGTCATGGGTCAAAACTGGCGAAGATATGCGTCAGCCTCTCAGTCGAGGACTGGCCTTGTTTCATGGCATTACCACGTTTGCCTCGCCTTCCTACATCTGGGTTGTCGGCACCGATCTGGAAAAGATCGCCTCAGCCGACCTTCCAGTAATGTGCGGCAAAAATGGACGCGCGTGACCATATCATCGCCATTTTGACGCACATCATCGCCTCATTTTGGCGAGCTCTGCCACGATCTGGTGTCCATTCCAGGATTCTCTGGGAGAAATCCATAGAATCCCGCGGGCCGTTTCCTGCCGAAAGGCCGTCTTGCAGAGACCGCTTGCCTACTCAGACAGCTGTACCCTATTTTCCCAGAGAATCCTGGAATGGACACTATGGGGGCGACAAACTGCCAAGATGGGTACTTCTCCTGATGCCCTCGTTGACTCGCTCCCTGTATCCTTTCGACGTATAGGGTAGTGAAAGGAGGGCAACATTCTCCATAGGAGACGTTGGAGCGTCGGGCAGATGGCAATGCCAGGCGTCAAGATGAAAGAACAGAAAAGGAAAGACATGATTGCGAGTGATTCCTCACTACCAGAGAGGGCAAAGGACAGGGGCAATCAGGCCATGACACCACTGGACCCCGACTACGCGGCGCGCGTGCAGACTAGCTTTAGCCGACAGCAAGCCATGACACTGCTGGATGCTGAGATGATTGAGGTGCTACCGGCATGACGGAGATCGTGCTCCCATTTCGGCAAGAGCTGACGCAACAACAGGGCCTTGTGCATGCCGGCATCATCACGGCAGTTGTCGATTCTGCCTGTGGCTATGCCGCGCTGAGTCTGACGCCCCCTGGTGTGGGTGTCCTGACCGTTGAATTCAAGGTCAATCTCCTCAACGAGGCCTCGGGCAGACGCTTCTTGGCGCGAGGGCAGGTGGTGAAGCCTGGGCGGACGATTATGGTCTGCACAGACGAGGTGATGGTGGTGCGCAACCGCACCGCAGTCTTGGAGTAGGGGACGTGAAGAATCAACCGCTCACTCCTTATGAGTGGAAACGTTCAAGAAAGGAAGTATTACACATGCAGTCTACTCAATTGCTCTTCGAAGTTCGTGACTCGATCGCTTCGATCACCCTCAATCGACCGGAGATCCTCAACGCCCTCAACCTGGAACTGGCGAGAGACCTGATGAACGTGGCGATGGAATGCTCTGGCAATCGCGATGTGCGAGCCGTCGTGTTGAGCGGTGCGGGAAGTGCTTTCTGCGCTGGAGGCGATCTGAAAAGCTTCGCTGCTCAGGGGGAGCGTTTACCCGCGTATGTGACAGAGGTGGCTACCTACTTACACGCGGCTGTGTCGTACCTGACGCGTATGCAAGCCCCAGTCATCGCGGCAGTGCAGGGAAGCGCCGCGGGGGCTGGGATGAGTCTTGCCTGCGCCTGTGACCTGATCTGCGCAGGCGAATCGGCCCGCTTTACCGCAGCCTACACACGCATCGGACTCACGCCTGATGGCTCATTAACCTACTTTCTCTCACGTGCCGTCGGGATGAAGCGCGCGCTTGAGTTGACCTTGCTGAACCGGACGCTTTCAGCAGAGGAAGCGTATCACTGGGGAATCGTTACGTCTATAGCGCCGGACGACAGTATGCTGGCGCAAGCAGAAGCGCTGGCAAAGCGACTGGCAATGGGACCAACCCTGGCCTTTGGCACGACCAAGCGACTCCTGCATCAGGGTTGGAACGAAAGCCTGGAGACGCAGATGACGTATGAAACACAAGCAATTTCAGCGATGGCTGCGTCATCTGACGGTCAGGAAGGGATTGCCGCCTTCCTGGGAAAACGTCCTGCTCACTTCGAGGTGAAATAACCCCCGTTCCAAGTGACCACCCGTCTAGTGGCTCTCCCTCAATGTATGTGAAAGCTCTCACATATGTGAGAAGCTGGGGCATATGGATTGACTTCAACTGAGGCCGCCTTTTCTCTGTGCTCCATCTCCTGCTTCAGATTCACAGGAATCGCGGGTGAGCCGCAGAATGCTGGGATTTACAATCTGGAGCAAGAATTCGACTCTTTTCTGCAATAAGTAAAAAAGGCGAGGTTATGAGTCAATCTCTGTTTCGCGCGAAGTTATGCGCCTGGAAAATCAGTATTGACTCATCAATTCAAGCTCACTGAACTGGCGAAGTTATGCGCCGGAAGTGGCGAGTTTATGGTCTTTTTAACACTAGAGATCATACGACCGGAAAAGAGCATCTAACGATCTCTGCGTTTTCAGTATCCCGACGCACTTTCCATGAGAGGCGAGCAAAATATCATTACCCTGCGAGATCGTAGGCCTGCTTCAGCCAGGTGATCAATTGTTCATCAACGTCGCCGATAGTGTTCACGCGAACGCGATGGGTGAACAACGCATTGAAGCCTGCAGCGGATTCGAGTCGCTCAGTCGTGGGGACATCCTTGAGGATGATTCCTACGTCGAGACGCGTTGCCGTTGTCGGCTGGATCATCGCAAACTGTTTTTTGCGCCGCAGGCTGACGTAACCCTTCTTCGGTGCCAGTTCAACGTCATGGCCGAACGACGTGATCGCAGTCATCAGCGCATCATGCAGAGGCTTGAGACCAGCCCTCTTGCCAGTGTACAGATCTGCTACTGGATCTGTACCGGAAGCCTTTGCAGCCTGGACAATACTTGCCCCATCCGCCTCGCGCGCCTTCAGCGCGATACGATGCGCTGAGCCATGGGTCATGCCGTATTGGCTCTTCAACATGGCGACTATTTCGCTGTGTTTCGTGAGTCCGCTCTCTCTGACAATGGCTATCCACTCGCCGAGCGGTTTGCCGTATTTCTCTTCGATATTGCGGATTTGCGCCTCTAAACCCTTGTCAACGGTACTCATAGGTCCTCCATTCGTTCTGTAAGCCAGCTCATTATAGCATAGAATGTCCCCCAGAAACTTGGCCCTCCGCACATTGCACGCTTGGGAAAAGTGAAGGGATACAAGCGTATAGTTGATGTAGCTCTAGCACGAATGGGGAGTCTTCGTAGTAGAGAGCAGCCTGAAATGCCCTCAAGCATGGAACGTGCGCCTGCACTCGTAATCTTCAGCGATATATGCTAATGCGAAGCGGTGTGGTGAACACAGGGGAACAGGATGTCGCGTCGGTCGTGACGAGGAGAGTGCAGTCACGGCTTCTGCGAAAGCAGGCGAGAGGGGATCATGTCGCGGACTGTCGAACTGGCGATTTTCAATGCTGCACCAGGCGCTCATACTCTGTGACTGCCCTCTTTCAGCACAGTGCTCTTTTCATTGGCCTCACGTGCTATGATGTGCAAATACATGCTCCCTCGTTCGTGTCTAGTGAGGAAACGCATCGAGAGGAAGACATCAAGCGTAGGAGGAAGAGCGCATATGAGCATTTCATCAGCGCATGAGCGCAAAAAAGGAGCAGCCAAAGCCTCTGTGGACCATGCTGCCACGACCCCAATTACCTTGAGCGAACGGAGTATGACAGGATTGGCCCTGATTCGTATTTTTGTTGGGTATCTGTGGTTCCAACAGCTCTTCTGGAAGATGCCTCCTGACTTCGCCGGGCTCTATCCATACATCATACGCGAGTCACAGCGCACGATTATACCCGGCTACGGCTTCATCCTGCAGCATACCTTCCTCGCTGGCTGCGCCAATCTGCATACTGCCTCGGGCTGCACGCTTTTTGTGCCGCTTGCGGCAGGTGTCTGGACCGCAGAACTGATTGTATCTCTTTCGCTTATGTTTGGTCTTTTCACACGATTCGGAGCAATTCTTGGTTCAGTGCTTGCTCTTCAATTATATGTCGGGTTAGCGTATACCGAATGGTTATGGACGTATGGCATGTTAGTGCTGCTGTGCCTGGCTCTTACTGCCATTCCGGCAGGACGACGCCTGGGTGTTGATCAATGGCTTGCCCCTCGTTTGCAGGCGGTCGCGAGTCACAACCGTTTTGCTCGCTTCGTGAGCTGGTTCGCCTAAGTCGTAAAGGAGCAGAGAACATGACGAGCATTCGAAGGGGCTTACTGGCAGGCCTTTTAGCGGGCCTGTTCCTGGCAACGCTCAACTTTGTGACGGACGGGACACCAGGGCGCACCTTGCCGGATGCGTTGCACTGGTTTGGCATCGCCCTTGCTGATCCGACAACCAGTCGATTCGCCGGCTTTTTCCTGATCATCGTGTTGGGAGGTGTATTTGGTCTCATCTTTGGTGCGTTCCAGAGGGAGAGGATCATCACGATCAGTCGCGCGCTCCTCTCAGGCCTGGTGCTCGGCCTTGCCTGGTGGTTCATCTTCTCACTTGTACTGACGAACATCATGAATCATGCCTCCTCGCCTTTCAGCCTCCAATTTGGGAGGTTCCTGTCCACTTTTCCCATCGATGTACTATTTGGGTTGGTGCTAGGAGCACTCTATTTCCAATTCCAAGAAAAGCCTACTGCAGCGGCGTTGTAGTAGCGAATATGCGTGTAAAAGCACTTCTACCTGCTGTTCCCATCCAGAGAGGGTTGTGCTGCTCCCATAAGCAGCCAGAACCAGCCGGAACGTAGCCCCAGAAGAATCCTAAGAAAGATGAAAGCAAAGAAAGTGGATCAATATGGTCAAACAAATTGAACAGGTAGAGCAGCTTCAAGCCCTTCAGTCCTTGGTCAAGGAGTACTACACAGCCGCACAAATTGGTAAGCAAATGGAAGATCCTACTGCATACGAAAGCCGCAATTTGATCCTGCCCCGATTTGACAGAGAGGGCTTCAGCCCGCCGCAAGCCACGTCGTTTCAACGGCAGTGGTGAGGCGTCCTCGGCTTGAGCCCGTGTATGACCGCTTGTTGTGTGTAGAAAAAGAATATCCAGTCAGTACCTTGAAAACTGAATCGTGTACGGGTTCCACGGCGAAGGGCCGTGGGTAAAAACGCGACCGTGTTGTCCAAGACCACGGCTACTTCCTATAAAGAGGAATTGCAGCGTGTAGGCATTGCAACAAGCGTACCAAAAGTATCTGGGATACGTCCCAGTAGTCGGCGATATGGCACCGCCCACGGAGAGGAGCAATCTCCTTCGCGTAGCTCGCTCTCGCACGACCGCGAGAAACCGCTGGACAGAAGCCGTTGGGCTTCCAGCCCAAGCGGAGTGTCACAGAGTCCCCAAGTATGGGATATACTCAACCATATTGGGAAAGGATCAAGCCTCCTAGCTATTCCCTTCTGGTGCTCGTATACTGTGCTCAAGACGAAATCACGAGGAAAGCCTTCTCCTCTGTGGGAAGATGAAAGCCATGAACGTCTCATTCACACAGCCAGAAAAACAGCTCTCACCATATGTGGCTTTCATGTGGGTCTTTGAAAGTAGCTTTGGGGTACCACTTGCTGACAATCTCAGGCTTTAGGCCGCCGCAAGCCATGCCGTGCAGAACGGCAGTGGTTAGGCGAACATCTCCTTTCATACATTACCACTTTTTGCTTCTACAAAAAGAATGATTCTGTAGTACCTTGAAAACTGAAGAGTGTACGGGTTTGCCGGCGCAGGGCCGACAGTAAAAACACGACCGTGTTCTCCAGATGTACCACGCTATTTGCTGCTGCGAAGGCACGACACCATCGGCAGTACGGCTTTAGGAAGAGCAACAGCGTACAGACATAGCTCAGGAAAAGCCTCCACCCTGGTGGGTACGTTCCCCAGGATTGAGCCTCGAAAGAGGCGGGTGTTGCCGCTCTCCAAGACGCCGAAAACGGGAGTTGTGGGCCATTCTTCCCTTTCCGAAAGGCATGAGAGCAGCAACGAGCATGGCACCGCTCAAGAGAGCAAGGGCATGGATGGATGTCCTCTCTCAGCTTTTCCCTGCCCACTACGGTCTACACCGAGTCGCGGCCACGCCGCATTTCTCAGTAGACCGACTACGCGCGAGAGGCAGAAGCTGCTGGACTTCCAGTCCAAGCGGAGTGTCACAGCAGGATCATCGTGCCTGATGGCAGAGCCAAAATCATTGTTCCCTACAGAAATGCATTATGTGCAGCTGTCAATACGCGACTTCTTAACGCGAAAGAACATCAGATATGCTTAGTTGGCATTCAGAGTAACCCAACGACCATTACTTCAACTGCAACGGATACAGGAACCATTGGCGTAGAGTTGACACCAAAAGGACTGTACCACTTGTTCCATCTGAGCATGCATGAAATCACCAATCGGATGGTGAGCTTCGAAGAGATATTCGGCCCGCAGGGAGCGAGGCTCCAACAGATGGTAGGTGATGCGGAAGATCCGAAGGAGAAGATTGTGCTTCTTCAAGCTGCCTTGACACATGTGCTTCAAAAGAACGAAAAGGAGTATGCGCTCCTTGATCACACCCTTGATATTCTCACCCAAACTCACGGAATGATTCGGGTACAAGAACTAGCAGACCACCTTGGCTACACCAAGCGCTATGTGGATCTGCTCTTTAAGGAACACGTTGGTGTGTCTCCAAAGTCGCTCGCGAGCATCCTGCGGTTTCAGGAAGTGTATCAGGTATGGGCGCAGCAAAAGTCATCAACCTTCTTGCGAAACAATTTGTATACGTATTATTATGACCAGTCTCACTTCATTAAAGAATTCAAGCGCTTTACCGGATTTACGCCACAAAAATACCATGGGTAGTGACTCTTGAAAGGGGTGATAGAATGGGAGGGCAGGGGGTGAAGCATGACCAAGCAAGAGCAGAAGGAGCAGAGCAGTCTGCTGCCATGCCCCAATCCCCAGTGCTCACAGTCTCGTGTGGTGCGCAATGGGAGCCACCGAGGACGGCAGCGCTACCTGTGCCGGAGCTGCCAGCAGTACTTTGGGGAAACGCAAGGAACGCCGATGTATGCCCTGAAGACGCCAGCGGCGGAGGTGGCCCTTGCCCTGTTGATCGTGATGCGACGAGGCAGCTTGCGGGCGGCCGAGGAGACCACCGGGCACAAATACGAGACAATCAGTGTATGGCTCAAGCGGGCAGCAGCTCATGCCGAGGCCCTCACGCAGGTGCTGGCCAGCGATCTGCACCTGAGCCAGGTGGAGATCGATGAGTTTTGGGCGTTCGTGCAGAAAAAAAGGGCGCAGCTTCCCAGCCGGACGAAGGAGAGCACTGGGGCTGCCTGGTCCAAGACCGCGACAGTCGCTTCGTCGTTGCAAGTGCTACCGGCCCCTTGAGCGAGGACTTGCTGGAGCAAGCGGTGGCCACTACCGTCGAGCGGACCCACCGGCGCCCGCTCTCGTGGTTCAGTGACGGCTGGCACGGCTATCGGAGCGTCCTACTGCGCGCCTATCGCCACCCGGTTCACACCGGCAAACGGGGGCGTCCGCGGTTGGTTGTGCCAGAGACCCTCAGCTTGATGCAAACGGTCAAACACCGGGACGAGCATGGGCGACTCCTGTCGGTGGAGACCTGTGCTGTGCTGGGAGCGAGCATGGAGCCAGCCGGGACGCTGCATGTGGAACGACTCAACGGCACCATGCGGGATCGGCTAGGTGCCCTCACACGTAAGACGCATGCCTTTGCCAAACGCGATGCCACCTTCGATGCCCTGCTCGGCTTGCAGCTCTTTGATCATAATTTCCGGCGGGCTCATCCGGCCTTGCGGCTGCCTGCTGCGGAGGGCCTGCGTCGCTATCACCACCGCTCTCCGGCCATGGCACTGGGGCTGACCGAGCATCGCTGGTCGTTCCAAGAACTGTTGACGATTCGCCTTCCTATCGTCCCTTTCTAGGGTCACTACCCACGCGGGAGAGAACAGATCAGGGTTTCGCGGTATATCCACATCGATGCAGTCCATCAGAGGTGAACGATTCCTCTCGTGTTGCAATTCCGATAGACGTGCTCTTCAAAACCGCGACTCCCTGCAGATGTGTTATGATATGTTGCATCACGGTCTATTCACCGCTAAGTAAGGCCGCTCCCATTGCATTGGAGCAAGCGAAGGAGGAGTAAGTTCATGGCGAGCTTTCCCAAGGTCAAGATGACCGTCAACCAGGGTGAGATCAATGGGTTTTGCGATGCAAGATTCGCGCGTGTCGTAGAAGAGTTTCAGCAAAATTTCCAACAACGGGGTGAGGTTGGAGCATCGGTCTGCGTCACCCTAGAGGGTGAGACGGTAGTAGATATGTGGGGAGGGATCGCCCGGCCAGTAACAAATGCGCCCTGGAAGGAGGATACGATGAGCGTCGTGTTTTCCTCGACCAAGGGAGCAACCTCGCTCTGCGCCCATATCCTGGCCTCGCGGGGCAAGCTCGATCTGGATGCACCCGTGGCGCAGTACTGGCCAGAGTTTGCGCAAGGCGGGAAAGAAGCCATCCCGGTCAAGATGCTGCTCAATCACCAGGCGGGCCTGGCAGGCGTCCGCGATCTCTTGCCTCCAGGAGCGTTTTTCAACTGGGAGGGGATGATTCACGCCCTGGAGCGCCAGGAACCTTGGTGGAAGCCTGGCAGCCAGCATGGCTACCATGCCTTGACCTTTGGCTGGTTAGTGGGCGAGGTCGTCAGAAGGGTTTCGGGAAAATCCCTCGGAACGTTCTTCCGCGAGGAAGTGGCCGGGCCGCTGGGACTGGATTTCTGGATTGGGCTGCCGGAGGAACACGAACACCGGACGGCCCTGGTGACGCAGTCACCCCCTCCCGGCCCAGGCGATCCGGTGTCTCCATTTTTTGTGGCAATGTCGGACCCGACCTCATTGCAATTCGCAGCCTTCGCGAACACAGGTGGCTACACTGCGTCTGGCCCGAACGAGCTATACTTTGACTCGCGTGCCGCACATGCAGCGGAGATTGGCGCGGCAGGAGGCATCACCAATGCGCGGGGACTGGCTGGCATGTATGCCCCGCTCGCCAATGGGGGCACCCTGCACGGGGTCAGTTTGGTAAGCCGGGAGAGCCTGGCACGCATGAGTGCAGTTTCCTCGGCCAGTGGCCTCGATACCACACTCCTGCTGCCCACCCGCTTCTCGCTGGGCTATGTCAAACGCCGACTGGATAACCGGCGGGAGCCGATGGCCGCCCCGATGGACAGCTTGATACTGTCAGAGGCGGCCTTTGGGCATCCTGGCGCTGGTGGGTCGATTGGGTTTGCCGACCCGGAGGCACGGCTTTCCTTTGGCTACACGATGAACAGGATGGGACCGGGCAGCGTTCTCAATGAGAGAGGCCAGAGCCTGGTAGATGCCGTATACCTTTCCCTTGGCTATACCTCCAAGGCTTCTGGAGCCTGGATGAAAGGATAGTTGCCAAGGCGGGGCTTGCCTCCATCAGAGTGTAAATGCAACCTTTAAACGGCTCTTGCGCAGGTTCACTGATTCTGGTAACCGATCTCTCGCAACAAGGATCTCACCCTGCTTCAGGAGTCACACCTAATGGTTGGACAATCTCATCAGTCCCCTGGGTCAGCGAGATCGCGTAAGAGCCGTTTAAAGGTTGCATTTACATAATATGATGCAAGAAAGTTGCAATCATTTAAATTCAGCGAAGCGAATAGGTATCGGAAGTCACTCTCGTTAGAGGCAATGCGCTTCTAGAGCTATCTCAAAGCATATGGAAACTGATCTCAAGAAGTCCCTCTGGATGGGAGATGGTACCATTTGGGGCTCCTATATCACCTCTATGCAGGGTAACTACCATACCATGAAATCGTCAATGAATTTGGCAGAGCCTTCTATGCAAAGCAATAGTTCCCTTTTTTACAATACTTCGCTTCCTCTTTTGGAGTATACTGAAAGCCAGGCAGTCAAATAAAGAACAAGAGTGGAGTGGATCTGGATAAAATGCCAACTGAAGACAAAAAGCGCCTGGCGCACAAGGCGGTAGTTACCCGGGTTCTCGAAGGAGACGGCAGGGCGTCCCGCGCAGAGCGGCGTGCCGCATTCGATAACGCAGGGCTCACCGAGCCGCTCCGCACGCTGATCGACAAAGTTGCCAAGCAGCCTACACGGGTCACCAACGAGGACGTCGCCAAAGTCGAGGCATCGGGCGAGAGTGAGGATCAAATCTTCGAGCTCGTGGTATGCGCCGCCATCGGTCAAGCCACACGGCAGTATGAAACGGCGCTCGAGGCTCTGGCTGAGGCCATGACTGGCGAAAAAAGGAGTGAGCATGCGTCTGAAGATCCTCAATAGCGGCTACGGTTTCGGCACGAAAGTGCTGTTTGCGTTTATTCATGCAGCCTCGCGTCATCCGGTACCTGACGCAGCCAAGTTGGTCTATTACCGTCCCGATTTCTACGGCACGCCGATGAAAGAGTTCACCCATCTCGCGATGCGCGGACCTTCCGCGTGGTCGGTTGGCGACCGCGAGTTGATGGCTGCCTTTGTTTCGAAGATCAATGCATGCGCATTTTGCATTGCAGCGCACACTGCGACCGCAGCGAGAGCGTATCACGATGAAGCGAAAGTCTCTGCAGTGCTTTCCGATCTCGAGACCGCGTCCATTGAGGAGCCACTTCGGGCAACGTTGCGCCTGCTGGGCAAGCTGACACGCGAGCACACAGTAGATGCGGACGACATGCGCGCAGTGCTGGCGGCCGGTGTCTCGCGCGAGCAGATCGAGGACGCGCTCGCGGTCTGCATGGCGTTTAACACGACTGATCGGCTGGCCGATGCGTTCGGGTTCTTCGTGCCGGGACCCAAAGCTTTCGAGGCTGGCGCGAAATTTCTGCTCAGGCGTGGCTACCGATAGCGTGAGTCTCCTGCCATGCACGCGAGACGCAGGGCTGCTCTCCGCCTCTCAGTGTCTTTCGTTAGGTATTTGGACTTCACACTCACTCGTCTGTAAACCCTCCCAGACGAGGTCTGCTGAGGTAAGGTCTCAAGCGCAGCCTATTTTCATCCGCATCTCTGTCCGGCACGGACATCGCGTTTCCTCATTCAGAAAAACTCCTACACACGAGTTTTTCTGAATGAGGAAACGCCCTCTGAATTCTTCAAGTCGAGAGGTATAGCTCTGCTTTTCAACAGGCGTCTTCATTCAAAGAACTTGCTCCAATTTTCTTCTTCCATCACAGCGGGTCATGTTCACACTTTGCCGGATAGCCGTTTTGCCTCAATTCCGCCTCAAACATATCCTTGACAAGTGCTTTATATTCAAGTATTATATTGAATAGTAGATTACTTGAGCGTGCCAGTTCTTACTCGTTCTCTTTCCGTTTCAGTTTGCGGTTCAGAAAGAGTTCAGGAGGCGACGATGGATATTCTAAGCGTGACCCATCTCACTTCGGTAGAAGTAACCCAACTCGATCCCTATGCATTCCTCGCCGTTCTTGGTAAACGCGTGATCCACCCAGGTGGGCGTCGCTCATCTGAGGAGTTATTCCAACGGGCTGACTTTCAGCGGGACCAGCAGGTCCTGGACGTGGGCTGTGGCGTCGGTACGTCCGCGATTACAATCGCCCGCCAATTCGGTGCGAAGGTCACCGCGGTAGACATCTCTCCCATTATGCTCAGCCGTGCTCGCTCCAATGTCCAGCGCACAGGACTTGCTGGACAAGTCGCCGTCAGATATGGTGACATTCTCGCGCTTGACTTTCCCGACAACACCTTCGATCGCGTGATGGCTGAGGCCGTCACGATGTTCGTCGACCGCCCGCGTGCCGTACGGGAACTCATACGGGTCTGCAAGCCAGGTGGGCGCGTGCTCGCGACCGAATTCTTCTGGCGCGAGCCGCCGACTGCCGAGGCACGCGAAGTGTTCCTGGGCCAGGTCTGTCCTGGCATGCAAGTCGACACGCTGGAGGAGTGGGTCCACCTCTACGAGGACGCTGGGCTGAGCGCCACCCAGGTCATCTCTGGCCCTTTTGAGATGATGACGCCTGCTGGATTCCTCTCTGATGAGGGGGTCGCAAACTGCCTGGCGATTATGGGCCATACCATGACCCGGCTGTCCTACCTACGGAAAATGGCCTGGCTCATGCCGCGCTTACAGCGTGCTGTGCCCTATCTCGGCTATATTCTCATCGTCGGTAAGAAGCCAGCAACTCATCATGCTTGAACGGCGGCAGAATCCGAGGAGGTGGCAGAAAGGTGGCTTTCCAGGAAGGATAGAGTGAAACACATGGATACGCAAAAAAAGCGGGCCTTCAAGAATCAGTTATATGAACAATTTGCGCGCATCGGCAAAGCGCTGTCGAGTGCTCATCGCCTTGAACTGCTCGAGGTGCTTGCCCAGGGCGAGCACAGCGTGGAGGAGTTAGCGCGTGAAACGGGGATGCCGATTGCCAATGCCTCACAACACTTGCAGGTGCTGCGTGCTGCCCAACTCGTCGAGGTGCGCCGCGAGGGTGTCTACATCTATTACCACCTGGCGGACGAGCAGGTGTTCAGCCTGTGGCAAACCATGCGACAGGTAGGAGAAGCTCGCATTGCAGAGATTGATCGCATCGTCGACACCTATCTGCACGATCGGAACCAGTTGCAGCCAATCGGTGCGACTGAGTTGCTCCAGCGCCTGGTCGAAGACACTATCGTCCTGCTCGATGTGCGTCCCGTTGAGGAATACGCTGCCGGACATCTTCCCGATGCTCTTTCCATGCCTGTTGCTGAACTGGAGGCTCGCCTCTGGGAGCTTCCCCAGGACAGGGAGATCGTGGCCTATTGCCGCGGTCCCTATTGCGTGTTTGCAGATGAGGCTGTCGCGCTGCTGCGAAGCAACGGATACAACGCACGCAGGCTCGAACAAGGGCTTCCGGACTGGCGAGCTCTGGGACTGCCAGTCGAGAGTGGAAAAGGAGCACAGTGATGAAGACGATCGATGTCGAAACCTTGAGAACATGGTTGGAAGAGGAGCGACCGGTCACGGTGCTGGATATTCGTCCGATGCGTGAACGCGTGGAATGGTCCATTCCTGGAAGCATGCATGTCGATGCGTACGATGCACTCAAGGCCAACGACCCCAACGCACTCGCCGACGTGGCGTTTCCTGGTGACATACCGGTGGTGACCGTCTGTGCTGCTGGTAAAACCAGCCTGATTGCGGCCCAGCACCTTCAGATACGGGGGATGCAAGCGCTTTCCCTTGTGGGTGGCATGAAGGCGTGGAGCCTGGCCTGGAACATCGCCGAGATGCCTGTAGCTGGTGGCACAGTGCGCATTCTTCAGGTACGACGCACCGGGAAAGGCTGTCTCTCGTACCTTATCGGCGATGGGAAGACGGCGGCCGTCATTGATGCCTCGCTTGATTCACAGGTGTATCTTGACCTCGCACACCACTATGGATGGCAGATCGAGCGCGTTTTGGACACGCATATTCATGCGGACCACCTGTCCCGTTCGCACCAATTGGCGCAGTTGAGCGGAGCGACGCTCTTCCTCCCAGAGCAAACCCGCGTATCATTTCCATTCACACCGATCCGTGACGGTGACACGCTTGAGATGGGGACTGTCTTGCTGACTGCGCTCCGCACGCCAGGGCATACGTCTGAGAGCACCTGCTACCTGCTCGACCGGCAGGTGCTCTTGACAGGGGATACGCTCTTTCCAACGGGAGTTGGGCGTCCCGACCTGGCAGCAGACGCTGATGAGGTGAGACGACGGGCATCCGACCTGTACACCAGTCTCCAGACCCTGCTTGCACTGCCACCGGAAACGATAGTCTTGCCAGGGCACACCAGCACACCAGTGGCATTCGATAGTGATCCCATTGCATCGACCCTCGCCGACATCCTGGAACATGTTGGGGTCATCCACGCGACACGCGAGGTGTTTCTGCAGCAGATCCTGGCACGCATTCCACTCACACCACCCAATTACGAGCGGATTCTCAGGTTCAATGAAGAGGGGGTCTTCCCTGAACGTGATGTGACCGAGCTAGAAGCAGGAGCAAATCGCTGTGCCATCTCCTGACGTCACGTCCTTCGCACTACAAACAATGGAGAGCAAGGTGTCTTTACTTTTAAGGAGGTCATGATGAGTGACAGTTTCCTGACAGAACCCGGTTTTGACCTGGAACGCTTGCGTCAAGCGATCCAAGAAGAATATGCAGCGGTGGCACAAGATCCTGGTCGCGGCTATCACTTCCACACGGGCCGTCCACTCGCCGGCAGGCTTGGCTACCACGATGACTGGTTGGAAGGTCTTCCCGAAGGTTCGATCGCGTCTTTCGCTGGCACAGGCAATCCCTTTCGCATCGGCCAACTCCAGCCCGGTGAGCGGGTCGTCGATATCGGCAGTGGCGCTGGCATCGATAGTCTGATCGCAGCGAAGATGGTCGGTCCAGAAGGACAGGTCATCGGAGTCGATATGACAAGGGCGATGCTCGAAATGGCGAGAAAGAGTGTGAGCGAAGCCGGGGCTGGCAATGTGGAGTTCCGCGAAGGCTTGGCCGAGTCGTTACCCATCCCTGATAGCTGGGCTGATGTGGTCATCTCCAACGGAGTCCTCAACCTGCTGCCAGACAAACTCGCTGCCTTGCAGGAGATGGCCCGGGTACTCAAACCCACGGGTCGCATCCAGATCGGGGATATCCTGGTGCAGCAGGCGGTGCCAGCGGACGCGAAACAGCAGATCGATCTATGGACAGGCTGAATTGCCGGTGCTCTGCTGGAAGCAGAACTGAAGGCCACGGTCGTGGCTGCGGGCTTCGTTGACTTCGAGATCACCTGGCAAGCGGACGTCTTCAGTGGCGCGCCTCAAGCGAGCAGTGCCGCAGAATTCGGGACACAAGGCATCAACTTCCGCGCGCGCAAGTCGGCACATGAGCAGGAGTGGCATGCGGCGATGGCCTCTCTCGCATGTGAAATCCCCGTGAAGCCCACTGAAGCCTGCTCTGATGCAGGGGAGAAAGGCCCGCTTTCGCCTTGAGGTGCTTTTGGGAGTCTACGATGTGAAGGAAACACAGCACAGGAGCAAAACCGCTGTGCCATCTCCTTACGTGAAGAGAGTGCCCCCTCAAGAGGCACCATCAGTCGTTCAACTTGGTCTGCGAGCCAACTGGCAGCAGTTCACGATGCTGGTCATCGTCAATGCCTTTGTCGGCGGTATGGTGGGACTTGAGCGCGGCATCGTGCCGCTGCTTGGTCAACACGTGTTCGGTCTGATTTCCACCATAGCCGTTCTCTCCTTCATTGTGAGCTTCGGCATCGTCAAAGCGGCTTCCAACCTCTTCGCGGGTCGGCTGAGTGACCGTATTGGTCGCAAGGGGGTGCTCATCACGGGTTGGCTGTTTGGACTGCCCGTGCCATTCCTGATTATCTTCGCCCCGGCCTGGGGATGGATTGTGTTCGCCAATGTGCTGCTGGGCATCAACCAGGGTCTGTGCTGGTCGACCACGGTCATCATGAAGATCGACCTGGTGGGACCGGCTCGCCGGGGATTGGCGATGGGCATCAACGAAGCGGCTGGCTATGGCGCGGTCTCCCTGGCCGCCATCGCTGCCGGTTACCTGGCTGCGACCTATGCGCTACGCCCCCAGCCGTTCTTGCTCGGAATTGGCTTCGCGCTGGCAGGCCTGCTGCTGTCGATCTTCTTCGTCCGTGAGACGCATGGTCATGCGCGCCACGAGGCTGCGCTCCTGGAACAACTATCAGGGCAAGCAGCAAAAGCAGCGCAACAGACCACCGACCAGGAAACTCGACAACACACAGCACCATCCTTCAAAGAGATTTTCCTGCTCACCTCCTGGAAAGATCGCACACTCTTTTCTGTCAGTCAGGCCGGGCTGGTGAATAACTTGAATGATGGCCTGGCATGGGGACTGCTGCCGCTCTTCTTCGCTGCGGGCGGGCTCGGTATCGCGCAGATCGGATTGCTGGCCGGGATCTACCCGGGCGTCTGGGGAACTGCTCAACTGTGTACTGGTGCCCTCTCTGACCACCTTGGACGCAAAGGCATGATCATGGTCGGGATGATGCTCCAAGGGGCAGCTCTCATCCTGATCCCATTTCTCCACGGCTTTGCCTGGTGGGCAGTTGCGATGGTGCTGCTAGGGCTGGGAACTGCCCTCGTCTATCCAACGCTGCTCGCAGCCATCTCGGATGTAGCCCATCCGGAGTGGCGTGCCTCGGCAGTGGGCGTCTACCGACTCTGGCGTGATAGCGGATACGCCATAGGGGCGCTGCTGGCCGGAGTACTGGCGGAGCTGTTTGGTGTGCCATGGGCGATCGGCGTGATCGGTGTGCTGACGTTCCTCTCAGGCGTGGTGGTGAAGGTCGTGATGTCCGAAACGTTGCCACGCAAACGGCTTAAGCAAAATCCAACAACGTAATGAGGATCTATCTGGTTGCCCTGCATGTGTGAAAAGCAAGCAAGAGAATGGAGAAGACATGCTCGATTTTTCAACGCACCCATTGGTAGAAGCGGCGTGGCTAGCGGAGCACCTGTCAGATGCTGATGTGTGCATTGTGGATGCCCGCTGGCGAGGCGATGGGGCGAGCCGAGAACTCTTCCAGCGCGGACATATTCCAGGAGCCATCCATCTGGATTGGTATCATGATCTGAGTTGGACGGATGCGCGAGGAGTGCGGAACCTGCTGCTGCCACCTGAGTCATTCGCGGCAGTGATGGAAGCAGCAGGGATCGGAGATCACACACGCGTGGTCGCGTATGCCGAAACGGATCACTCTGGAGCCGCCCGGCTCTGGTGGGCACTGCGCTTCTATGGACACGATCAGGTGGCAGTACTCAATGGAGGCTGGACCAGGTGGGTAGATGCAGGATTGCCTATAAACACCGAAGCGCCTCGCATTTCCCCAAAAAAGTTCACGCCCCGACCCTTTCCTCAGTTGCTCGCAACAGCAACTGAGATTACGCAAGCATTACGAGAGAAAGATACCATAGTACGTCTGGTCGATACGCGTCCTGCTGAACAATATAAGGGACAGGCTATTTGGACCCCGGATGGGAGCCTGTTTCTTCCGTCTGGACAGCATTGGTTAGTGCTTCCCGACCAGCGGATGATGCGAGGTGGGCACATTCCTGGAGCGGTGCATCTACACGCATCTCGTTTCCTCAATCCAACCGATTGGACCTACCTACCCCCAGTGTCCATTCGATCTCTTGCAGCAGGAGCAAGCCTTGACCCGGGACAACGGATCATTACCTACTGTGGAGTAGGTATCTCGGCTTCACTGGGGCTCTTTGCACTCCACCTGGCTGGCTATCGCAATGTCGCACTCTATGATGCCTCCTGGGAGGAATGGGGCACAGAACCGAAATCTCCTGTAGAATGAGCAAGTGAGTGAGAGGGAAAGAATGAAGATACGCATGATCAATCGCACAGGACCACCGCCTGGCTGATAGGGTGATGCCCAAGCATTCACTAGCGTCGTGTAAGTTGAACTCGGTCACACGACCTACACACGTGAACACCGGCAAGCAATTCATGTTAGGAAAGCTCTGTCGCAATGATCGAGAGTGCCCTTCAGTTGCTGTGAAATACCTTACTATAGAAGCCAATGTATACTTGACCCATGAAGGCCAAGAAAGAATTGACCCACCCCTTAACAAGAGCTACCCTTGTGTTTATCTTAGACACAAGGGAGGTAGCCATGATAAGGAGTGGCACCATACATACGATACATGAATTATCGGCTCAAGGGAAATCCATTCGAGAAATTGCGCGTATCGTTGGCATCGCACGCAATACGGTTCGACGCTATCTGCGAGGAAAACCCATTGCAGCACCTCGTCCCAAGCGAGGCTCAATCCTTGATCCCTACAAAGGGCAGATTCGCACGTGGATG
>Ga0116218_1000535_pt1 | contig 26452 bp, 25 predicted proteins | sample Sb_taG_2_FD_88966 | JGI IMG/M metagenome (GOLD analysis project Ga0116218, IMG submission 88966) | Peat soil microbial communities from Weissenstadt, Germany - Sb_50d_5_LS metaG | ecosystem: Environmental > Terrestrial > Soil > Wetlands > Peat | place: Germany: Weissenstadt | collected 2010-09-21 | reverse complement strand
TGTATCAATCCTTCATCGCTAAGTTTGTAGCGGTGGTAGAGTATGCCACGAGGCGCTTCTGTACATGCTTTACCTACTCCTGCTTGCGGATGAATTTCGATTGCTGGCTTGTCGGGTATCTCATATCCCTCGATTATTCTCAATGCTTCATCAAATGCATATAGAACTTCTACACTGCGTACAATAATACTCTGAAAAGGATTCTTGCACGAAGAGTGAAGGCCAGCATTTTGGGCCGCCTCCTTCGCTAGAGGAGAAAGCCTGTCAAAGTTGAGATTATAGCGGGCTAATGGGCCAACAAAATACGCTCCGCGCTCCTTCAGCACAGAATGTAGTGCATTCGAATACTCTATGTGCTCCTCAACAAAGTGATTTTCGTATTCTTGAACAGAAATATCCAATCCTTTGTTTGAAACAAGTCTTCCCTCGTTAAAAGGATATTCAGTGGGATGTCGTAGCGCTACAAATTCGTAGTCTTGTTCGAAATCAGGAAATGGCAACTTAGCAGTCCAGAGGACAGTATCCAATGCGGCATCTCGGCCCCATTTCAACTTTTCGGCAAGTTGACTTAACTCCTGTTTAGAAAGTGCTTTATAAAATCCACCTACGCGAACATTTATAGGGTGGATTTCTCTTCCACCCAGAAGCGAGACAATCGCATTTCCTGCTTTTTTCATTTGAAGGCCTCGCTTGACGACATCTGGATAATCCTGAGCCATATGCATTGCATCTTGATAGCCAAGAAAATCTGGAGCATGGAGCATATATACATGTAGAACATGGCTTTCGATCCATTCGCCACAATAGAGGAGTCGCCGTAATTCACGAAGTTGCCCCTCTACAGTAACCCCAAAAGCTTGCTCTATAGCATGCACAGTGCTCATCTGATAGGCCACTGGACAAATTCCACAAATGCGAGCTGTGATATCTGGAGCCTCGGTGTATTTACGTCCCCGTAGAAACGCCTCAAAAAAACGAGGCGGCTCGATTATTTTAAATTTGACATCAGAAACCTTATTGTTCTTGACCTTAATGTATAAAGCACCTTCTCCTTCTACCCTGGCCAGAAAATCTACTTTTATTGTCTTATTTGTCATGGGCTTCACTCTCCTTACGGAAGGCCTCTGCGTAAGCATTAAAACCACGAAATGTTCGCATAATCTCATTCTTGTTTGCGCCGAGTTTGCTCCAATGAGCACTCAATGCGACTGTATTGGGAGTTTCTTTCGGACCGAAGCACCCATAACAACCACGTTCATAAGCCGGGCAGATGGCCCCGCAACCCGCGTGTGTTACAGGACCGAGGCATGGTGTGCCTTGGGCGACCATTACACAGGCCGTTCCCCGTAATTTGCACTCTATACAGACGCTGTGTGAGGGTATATTTGGCTTACGTCCCTGTAGAAAGGCGCTAATCACTTCGACTAACTGGTGTTTATTAATGGGACAGCCGCGCAGTTCGAAGTCAACATAGACGTGATCGGAAATGGGCGTTGATTTGTTGAGTGTCTCGATATAACCTGGTGAAGCATAGACGATAGAAATAAATTCACGTACATCTTTGAAGTTGCGCAAGGCCTGAATGCCACCTGATGTAGCACATGCGCCAATTGTCACAAGGTGCTTTGAGGCACGCCTTACGCGGTGGATGCGCTCTTCATCATGTGGAGTTGTAATTGATCCCTCAACAAGTGATAGGTCATATGGTCCCTTCAAAATAGCGCGTGATGCCTCCGTAAAATTTGCAATCTCGATTTCTCCTACAAGTGTCAGCAATTCATCTTCGCAGTCTAATAGACTGAGTTGACAGCCATCGCAAGAGGCGAATTTCCACACAGCCAGCTTTGGTTTATGATTTCTTACCATGTCAAACCTCCCATTTTGATAGCAAGCCTTGAATCTGGCTATATTGGAACACCGGGCCGTCCTTACAAACGAAGTTGGGCCCATACTGGCAATGTCCGCACATACCGATGGCGCATTTCATATTGCGTTCCATTGAGACGTAAATATTTTCAAGTGCTACACCGCGCTGCTCAAGCCCAGCTGCTGTAAAGCGCATCATTATCTCGGGTCCACAGACCATTGCTATTGTGTTATGCGGGTCAAAAGACGCCCTTGGAATGAGACGTGTGACGACGCCGACACTTCCACGCCAGGAACCTGTCGCGCGATCAACTGTTACATCTACTTCAAGGTCAAACTTTGCGCGCCATTGTTCAAGCTCATGCCGGTAAAGAATATCCTCTGGAGTTCGTGCACCGTAGAGGAGAACAGCTTTACCGTATCTCTCTCGGTGGGAAATAATATGGTACATTACTGAGCGCAATGGCGCTAACCCGATTCCTCCCGCAGCAATAACAATGTCTTTACCCTCCGCTTGTTTTATTGGCCAATAACTCCCGAAAGGTCCACGAACACCAATTACATCGTTGGCCTTTAAGGCACGCATTGCCTTTGAAACCGTTCCTACAGCTCGTGTTGTATGTACAAGTAGTTTTCTTTTGGCCGGATCGCCACTAATTGAGATCGGAATTTCGCCAACACCGAAGACGTAAAGCATGTTGAACTGTCCAGTTGCAAATTGCGGGATATCCACACCGTTTTCCGGCTCAAGTTCAAGAGTAAATGTATCTGGTATTTCGCGACGTACACGCTGTATCCGATAGCGTTGTGGTAACATGGGATCAGGCAGAGCTGTCATAGCCTACCTCCAGGGATATCACTATAGATATCGAGCAACCGTAAACGTGTAGCCTGTAGCCGCTCCATCATAATTTGAGCGACTCGCTTCATAAGTTCGTAGCCTAAATCATGATCCGCTTCACCTTTAGCACGCAGACATTTCCCATCCAAAGCTATTGCCCGTGTCGGCTCGAAGATACGCCCACTGAAATGCCAGCGGTATGGAGGGAAAATCCATGACCAACCCAGCACCTCACCAGATTCTATTGTCTCAATAGTGATGGGTCCATGCTGAGCAGCAAATATTTCGAGCGCTATTTTGCCCTCACGAATGAGGTAAAATTGCGACGCCTCCTCACCCTCGCGGAAGATGTAAGTTCCAGCGTCAAAGCGAACATTAGAGGCACAACCAGTAATTAGCTGTAAATATTCATGTTTAAGCCCTTTAAAGAACGGGTGTTCTGCCAGGATTGGTTCAAGTGTTTGCATCAATTTTGCTCCTTTGTAGCTTTATTTGGTAGGCTTTCGCTTTCACGAATGGCGTGGACTTCTTCTGTAATATCGATACCAACAGGGCACCACGTAATACAACGTCCACATCCAACACATCCGGAAGTTCCGAACTGATCAATCCAACTTGCCAGTTTATGAGTCATCCATTGACGATAGCGTGATTTCGTAGAAGCACGTATGCTACCTCCGTAAATATATGAGAAATCCATTGTGAAGCATGAATCCCACTTGCGCCAGCGTTCAGCATGTTCACCTGTCAGGTCAGTAACATCCTCCACTGTCGTACAAAAACACGTAGGACAAACCATTGTACAGTTGCTGCACGTCAAACAGCGAGATGCTACATCGTCCCAACGTTGATGATTTAAATTGCGATAAAGCAAATCTTTAATGCCTGTCGTATCCATACTTCTGCCCATATGCTCGGCAGTATTCGCTACAATGTCTTCAGCCAGTTGAATATCATCAGGGCTTGCTTCTCTATGTGGAATGGTTTGCAAAAGCTCTGATCCCAACTGACTACCAACTTCGACGACGAAAAAATGGAGATTCTTCCCCAACACTTCGGTAAGAGCGAGGTCAAAATCGGAATTCACCTTTGGCCCTGTTCCCATTGATGTGCAGAAACAAGTGCCACCGGCCTGGCCACAGTTGATAGCAATGATACAAAGGTCATTACGGCGGGATTGGTATGTCGGATCCGTAAATTCAGCCCGCATGAATACTTTATCTTGTATTGAGATGGCATGAAGTTCACACGAGCGTGCTCCTAAGAAAGCAAACTTAGGAGTTTCATCATTTTCAGGAATCACATCAAAACCACTTCCTTCGCGCCTGGCTTGCCATAGCCTCATTACAGGAGGAAAGAGGAATTTTTTCCATGAATGTGGCCCGACAACGTAGCCAAACACTGCATGGTCAGTTCGTTTCTTGAGGCGATACATTCCCCCATCCTGTTCATCTGTATAGCCTATTGGCAAATCGGCAACAGAGCTTAAAGTATCATATACAATGGCATGGTCTCGAATGGTTGGACCTACAACCTGGTATCCTTTGCTTGTCAAGGTTACAAATAAGTCCTGAAGATGATCGCGGTCAACAACTACGCGATCATGAATCTTTGGCAAAGTTGTGTTCATTCAAACCCTGGCCTCTCTCATTTTATTTCGTTAATAACGTTCAGCAGAACGGTACTTCACCTGGAGTAAATATAATCGACTAAAATCACGAAGACAACATTACTATCAATAGTAATATCACAAACATATCACAGCAATGTGATATTGTATTTCCCTAAAAGTATCTTACATCCTGTTCCATAGAAATTAATATGCTAATACCCTGTATAAGCGTGTTGTGATAAGTTTGTGACAAAATAATTTATATCAGAGGCCTATAAGTGATGTATGATTACGATACATCTAAGAAACTCTCCCAAAGGCATCAAAGTGTTGTGACCCACTTGTGGCAGTGTAGGGTTTGAGATCGAATGATAAGCTTCAATGAGGAGAATAATATGTGTCTTGGTATACCTGGTCAGATAGTAGAGATCGTGGATGAAACGTTCCAGATAGCAAAAGTAAATGTCTCAGGTGTCAAGCGTGGAGTATGCATTGCACTTTTAGCCGAAGAGGGAGTTTCACCTGGAGATTGGGTGCTGATTCATGTCGGTTTTGCTATGAGCAAAATTAATGAACGCGAAGCACTTGAGACCATGCAGATCTTACAAGAAATGGGCGAGGCCTACGATGATGAACTCAAGATGCTTCATCAAAGCCAGATTGAATGAGTGTTTTTACCCAACATGCAGAAAATGAACATGGACATATTCGTGTTGTTGTTAACTGGAAACGTTTGTTTAGTGCTCAAAAAGGGACAGGATACTACAAAACATACTTAAGAGGCCATATTAATACCTCTTGCCGATGAGAATAGTGCAGAAGAGGTGGTATTTCAGGCAGGTGTATATCATGTGAGATTGCCATCGTGTTTTTACTCATCTCGATTTCAGCAAGCTGAAGTGGCCAGGGTACATGATGTATATCACCGCGGTACACGCCTTTTCCTGGCACTACTGTGTAAAGACAGTATCGCTCGGTGAGCCATTGCTCGAGTGAGCTCTGTTGTGCGAAGGCGATCGGTGCAATTGGACGAAATCTCGCCTTAAATTCTGAGGGAGGAGCGCCCTGATGGGTACGGCGACTATAAGAGTGGATGGTATCACCTACACATTCGCTGCTCATCACAGCATTGAAATAGGGTAAGTGAAAAAATGCCCGTGCGATAGCAACGGCGATAGGGTTGCTAGCATCCAGGCTAAAGAAATAGACACCGGGAATACCATGAAGAGTCACATAAGTGCGAACATTTAGTTCGACGAAGCTCGACAATGTAGGCACAGGCGGAATGAAGCGTGGACGAACATATGTGATATGGAAAGGTACTATACCGACCCAACATTGTCCTTCATACATGTCAAGGGGCAGAATAGAGGGAACGAGTGCACGCAATACTCCAGGATCAATTGGCCAATGAGCAAAGAGTAACTCGTTCCATATTTGCGTCATCACCCATAATTTATCGTGGAGCGGCCATAGGCGATGTTCGACCGTTTTCAAGATTGCAGAGGTGTCCATAATTGCTCGTAACTATACTATTTTTTGGAGAAACGCTTTTCCCCAGTAAACCTGTGCAAGAAGCTAACATAGAAATAATAGCAGGCAAAATGGAAGCAATTGGAAATTCAAGAATCGCTTGAGTGAAAAGTTTGAAGATAATGTACTCGTCAGGCAGTACTCCTTAGAAAAGAGTGTAGAGTCTTTTAGACATACAATGCATGTGCGTATCTCAAATTTCCCCGCATCAACCTATCATGGATGGATTATTGTGTCAACTGTCCAACATTTAACACTAAAGAGGACATTACGTTTGATCTACCATAAGAGTCATTCATACCGTATAATAAGATCGAAAAATAGCATTAATCGTACCTGGTGCCTGAATTAAACACATACATTCAACGATAGCGTTGGAGGATAGATTGTATCTATGCAAGAAACTCTGATTGAACAGACACTTCAGTCTTATGAATTTCATACGAGGCTCTGGTGGATGGAAGTGATACGTGGTGTGGTTAACATCATCTTTGGTCTCGTACTGATTACCCACACAAATTTTACGCTTCGTATTTTAATTTATGCCCTGGGAATCTATCTGATAATTGACGGTGCCCTTGATATATTTAAGATTGCGACAGGCAAACCTGAGACACACCGTAAAATTACTAACTTTCTTTTTGGTATAATAAGTATTTTGCTTGGTCTGATTAGCTTCATCTATCCCTATGCGACCATATTCTTAATAGGTCTAGTAATCACGGTCCGCATTTTTATCAGAGGAATTAAAGTCATCATTGATGCGCGACGTTCAAGACGTAAATACGAAGGCTTAACCTGGCTCTTCGGAATACTCTTAATGCTCTTCAGTCTTGTCATCTTTCTGGGTGAAGACACACGGCACTTAACTTTTGTCTTATTAATTCTATTCATAGTGCTCTATGCGTTGTGCGATGGTATCTACCTGGTTGTGAGAGGGCTTCTTCTGCGTTTTGCTCCTACTTTCGTAATTGCAAAGAAATTTGCAATTCCAGAAAGTATTCCGGATTTGCCAAACGATCTTCCTCCAACAACAAGGCGTGCAATTGTTTTTGTACGGCATCCAGGGGCAAATGGTTTGGGGCATATCGGCTGGGCATTCGAGTGGAACAACGGCTGGTTTAATGCTGGTTCGGTCGAGAATCAGGCAGGGAAGCCCTTTGTGAAGCCTCAAGACATGGGCTTCTGGTCTGTGCATACTCTTGATCCTATTGGAGCAATGCAAAAGCAAATACTTACCTACGATGAGTATAAGGTTTATTATGTTACAGAGCCGCAACCCAAAGAAGCCTGGAAGACAGTGATTTGGGAGAGTCGGCAGCCTTATTCAGTCTTACGTCACAATTGTAATGATGTAGCTTACGACATCTTGCGAGCGTATGGAGTCACGGAACTGCTTGATCCTGTGGAAGGGCTTGTACCCAATGACTGGTATGATGCTCAGCCTGGCCCAAGCTACATTATCCAGGAAACTCCGAAAATTCCCATACATCTTCACTTGATCTCAAAGAGAGAATTGGTTAGAAGAGAGATATTGCTCACGATACCACAACATGTACAAGGGACCCCTCCTCCTTGGAGAGTAAATGGTTGGCGAGCCTGGTATGAATTAAATTATACCCTGGATAAGATGATCAAAGATGTGAGTACGCTTTTTGTATCAATAGGCAAATTCGTAACAAGGCGTCAGACTTCTTAATTGCGCACTCTCCGATTGTCACAACTCCTATATTAATACAGGAAGATCATTACATTCTGGCAAGGAATGTTCCACTCTGGCGAGTAAATCGCACCAAATTTTTCTACTCTATAGATAAGAGGAAACGATGTCAGGCCTTACAAGATTAGGAACTTTTTCAATATGCTGATGAAAATGGAGAGTTACTCTCATTTGAAAAGCACAAGATAATCTCAAAGATCCATGTGATAATGGTTTGGATTTCTAGGGTCAATATCAACATTAACTGACCCTCCGATTGATAAACGGGGAGGAAATTGGAGACGGTGACTGCGGAACCACATGGTCTGACCAGTCTGATGATCTGACCACTGTGCTGTTACAACCCATCCACTACTTAAAGAAGTTGCTTCAACCTCAATCTTTGTGACCGTGGCGACGATGCTACTGCTCAGTTTGCTGCTTTTTCTCGAGAAAATAACAAGACCAAATATACCAATTAAGACTAAAACCAGAATAGCGATTAGTATAGTCCTCATGTCCATACTCTTTGCTATCCTCCTTCTTAACATGCATTTGGTGAAATACGAAATCCCCAAAGTAGTTTACCTAATTTGTGTTTAAAAGGCTATTAAGAGAGCATAAAAAAGTGCTGCCCCTTCATCGCAATGTCATCAACAAATTTCAGCTATAAGTTGTAGAATAATGACAAGAGCTGTTTCAATTCGCACCGAGCAAAGGAGCAAAAGTTGAACAACACAAGAATAAAAAATAGTGTTGGCATCTGGACGTTTGGTCCCAATGCTACACGTTTTGTACCTGGCGGTTATCACCCGGAGACGGTGAACGAAGATATGGTGACACGTACACAGCGTGTTGTTTCTGGATTAGCTGACTTGGTAGATGGGCTAGAATTCCATTATCCAGGTGAGATCAATGAAGAGAATGTAGAAGCGATTCAATCAGTCCTGGGGCCAATGGATATTTATTGCATCGCCGCAGGCCTTCACACCGATGCAACGTATAAATTAGGTGCCTTTATCAATCCCGACCCGGCACTACGCCAAAGGGGTATCGAGACGCTCAAACGTGGTGTGGATCTCTCTGCTGTTCTTGGCGCTCATTTTATTATCTGGCCAGGCGCGGAAGGTTACAATTACAATTTTCAACGTGACTATATCCAAACATGGGATTGGTTTGTTAACGGGATCGGTGAAATAGTCGCTTATGCCGCAACCAAAGGAGTTACTATTTTTCTGGAGCATAAAAATAGCGAACCCGCCATGAATATTTTGATGCGGAATATTTCTGCCACATTATATACGATTGACCGCGTTCGTCGTCTTGGCGTTGATACATCACGTCTGCTTGTCAATATGGACTGGCAACACTTAATTATGAATGGTGAGAATCTTGCTGAATACGCGGCACTGCTCTATAGTGAAGGCAGGCTTGGGCATCAACATGCAAACTCTGGTTGGGGAACGTTTGATGATGATAACATGGTGGGCGCAGCCTTCTTCATGCAAACCCTCGAACTTGCGATGACACTCCAAGATGTGAACTACGGTGCTCTAGGCCAGCGAATTGGTTATGATCTTTATCCCTACACAGAGGATCAGGTAGCTGCTGTGCATCGCTCAGTACTCCAGTGGGAGTTTATCGATGATCTAGCACGTAAGATTGATCGCCAGGCTCTAGCAGAAGCTCGATCACATTCTGATGCTGTCGAGGGCTATCGAATCGTCTATGAAGCGATGGGTCTGGATAAGGCATATACAGATCGAATAATTTCACATCATAAATAATAAGAGGAGCACGATTATGCAAGCATTGCTGGGCATAGATCTTGGAACCACAGGCGTTAAAGCTGCTCTTTTCGCAGCCGTAGATGGACATATAATATCCAGTGCCTTTGTCGATTATCCCCTGATACATCCGCATCCAGGTTGGGCAGAACAGGATCCTGAGCAATGGTGGCAGGCAACAATCACAGCAATTCGCTCCTGCCTTTCCGAAGGCGCTATACATCGAGTTGCACCGGGCGAAGTACGTGGCGTCGGGCTTTCGGGTCAGATGCATGGCGTTGTTTTGCTCGATCAGGAATACAAGGTATTGCGACCATGTATTATCTGGGCTGACCAGCGCAGCGATGCACAATGTCGTTGGATGACAGAACAAGTAGGTGCATCACGTCTAATTGACTACGTTAGCAATCCTGCATTGCCTGGATTTTCTGCTCCTAAAGCATTGTGGGTGCGTGACAATGAGCCAGAGATTTTTGCCCAAACACGCGTAATCATCCTCCCTAAGGATTACATCCGTTTCCGTTTGACAGGTGTACTTGCAATGGAGATTTCGGATGCTGCAGGAACGTGCTTGCTTGACGTCAAACATGGTTCATGGTCTCAAGAAGTATTACATGCGATAGGGTTCGATGCATCCTTGCTGCCACCTGTTGTTGCCGCGGATGCTGTTAGTGGTGCTATCACAGGTGAAGTGGAGCAACTTACAGGCCTGCTCGCTGGTACGCCCGTCGCGGGAGGAGGAGCCGATAACGCCTGTGGCGCTGTTGGAAATGGCGTAGTCCGACCTGGATTAGCTCTCGTCTCAATCGGTACGAGTGGTGTTCTTCTTGCCCATGCATCTACACCTCAAGTTGATGTTTCAGGCCCGATTCCGAGAGTACACACTTTCAATCATGCTGTTCCGAATGCCTGGTATCTAATGGGTGTAACGCAGGGTGCGGGTCTGTCATTACGTTGGGTTCGAGATAATATTGGCTTGCCGGAGCAGGCTCTTGAACGTTGGACCGGACTAGACGCATATGAGCTCCTGACAAAGGAAGCTGAAGGAGTATCACCTGGTAGCGATGGTCTCTTGTTTCTTCCATATCTTCAGGGTGAGCGCACGCCACATCTCGATGCATATGCGCGAGGTGGATGGATTGGCCTGACTGCTAGCCACAACAGGCGTCATCTTGTGCGTGCCGTTTTAGAAGGAGTTGCCTTTAGCCTGAAAGATTGCTTTGCAATTATTCAAGAGCAGGGTTTAGAGCTTGAGCAACTACGTGCAACAGGTGGTGGGGCAAAAAGTTTGCTTTGGAGACAAATCCTTGCTGATGTGCTCGGCGTGCAACTGGTTACTACCTCGGCGGAAGAAGGGCCGGCCTTTGGAGCAGCACTGCTGGCAGGCGTGGCCAGCGGTGTCTATACATCCGTACAACAGGCCTGTGAGATAACTATACGTCTTGTAGATCGTACTGAACCTCGTCCTGAGTTGGAAAGCATATATGCGAGAGCATATGAAAAATATCGCGCCCTTTATCCGGCCTTGAAACCGATTTTCACTAGCCAATATTGAGTGTTTCTGCGACTTCCTGACGGCATGTACGTTCTATCGAATGGACAGATCAGGTAGAGTGACTATATTTCACTAATAGTAATTCTGGATGGGCTTTTGTGTTGATATGCGATTAAGTAAGATCCCTTCAGATGAGCAGCCGACTCAGGAATTCAGCCTGGAAGAGCAAGCTACTTTGCCTATGGCAGTCAGGCAACATCAGTTTCAACAGCCACCTGCACATTCGAATGTTGCTACGCAAAAGAAAAAAGGGCAACATATACTTTTACGAGGAAAGCAGCAACAGCGCCTATCTAAGAGGGTGTTATTATGGTGGATTCCTCTGGTTGTGTTCACTTTTTTGCTGGTAAGTATTGTTGTTGGAGGCTCAGCAATTGAAGGCTGGTTCTCTCAGAATTTCAGACACAACAATTCGCCCTCCACTGTCGTGCAAATAAACCACCCGCTACCTACTCCGACCCAACCATCTCTAATTGATACTACTGCAACGCATTTCATGAATGCAATGCTCCGCAAAGATTGGGCTTCAATGTGGCTCATGCTGTCACCTAGTGCTCAGCAGCAATGGCAAGGCGAGAAGGATTTCATCCATTTTGAGCAAGCAAAATTTGGTTCCCTCCAATTGACTTCTTATATCAATACACCAGCTCAGATGCATAATACATGGCTAGATCCAGATACAACACAGGTCTATTCTAATGTGGAAGTGCTACATATTTCGCTTAAAGCTTCTGCACCGCAGGGTATACTCTCTGCTCCATCCAATATTGCGCTGCGTAAAGGCCTTTTCAATAATACGTTGTTTGCCATGGTATATTATCAATTCAACTGGCGCATACTTTTAGCGGGCCCTGCTGATCCCGATGCACCTATTCTCGTACCAGCATCACCACCTAGGACAAAACTGCTTGTACCTATTTTTATGTATCACCATGTCTCTAACCTACCAGTCAGGAATTATTTGAATTATGGCCTGACTGTGACAGCAACTAATTTTATTTACCAACTCGACTGGTTACAGCAAAAGGGCTACCATAGCATCACCCAAACAGAGCTATTTGATGCATTATACTATGGAAAAGTGCTTCCAACTCACCCTATGATTCTTACCTTTGATGATGGCTACGAAGATGTTTATACATATGCTTTGCCAGCATTGCTGGCTCATCATTATCGAGGAGTATTTTATATCATTACTGGCATGATTGGTGGGAATTATATGACATGGCCGCAAGTACGCAATCTTGCACAAGATGGAATGCAGATATCCTCACATACTATTCACCATGTAAACGTAGGTCAACCTCCCGCATGGACTACTACACAGAACGAACTACTCGTTTCTAAACAAACATTGGAGGCTCAACTCAAGCAACCTGTTCAATTTTTTTGTTATCCAACGGGCGAACCATTTCATAACGATCCGGTGTATGAACAGCAAATAGTGCTTGCAGATCTTTTTAAAGATGGCTATGTATCAGCCACACTTGATCCGTTCTCTTTTGACTCAGTTATACAAAATGCGCAAACCCCTTATCAATTGCCGCGCATACGTGTGAGTGGTGGTGAAAGCATGCAACTTTTCACCAGTATTCTGAACTCCACATTGAACATTGATGCCTATCGAATGGCTAATGGCTACTCTTTTTAGAGTCACTTTTTCCCTGTAATATCTTTTCATTAGATAGCTAAAGTTGTGTTATCATAATAAAAAGCAGTGCCCATTGTTGATTGTTATTACTAAAAAGGGATGTGCGATGAAATCAGACGAAGCCTCCAATATAGCAGACTCAGTTGATAAAGTAGAGCGTACATTGAACGTGCGTGGTATCCATACACATATTTTTGAGGCAGGATCACCTGCTACCACGCCTTTGCTCTACCTGCATGGAACCTTTTTAGGGAATTTATGGCTGGAGTTTCACACTATTCTTGCACAGGACTTTCACGTTTTCGCCCCTGATATCCCGGGTTTCGGTTTAACCGAGCGACCAAATTGGATGCGGGATATGAGCGATTACATATTATACTTACACGATCTTCTCGACACGCTTGGTTTGCAAAAAACGATTGTAGTTGGTCACTCCCTGGGCGGCTGGATGGCTGCTGAATTCGCTATTTGGTATCCAGAGCGGGTGGATAAGCTTGTGCTATCCAATGCTGCCGGCATACGGGTGAAAGGTTCACCTATAGCAAATCTATTTGCCATGAATCCCCAGGAAATTGTGATGGCAAGCTTTGATAATCTCGCAGCAGCGATGCCTCTCATGCCGAAAGAGTTCAATACTGATTATCTGCTCTCACAGTATCGTCAGCTTACGACATTGGCTACCCTGGCCTGGAATCCCACCTATGATCCAACTCTTGAGCGTCGTCTCGAGCGGATTAACAGCCCGACCTTGATTGTGTGGGGGCAGAATGATCGCCTCATACCCCTGGTTTATGGAGAGACACTGCATCGACTGATTGATAATTCCGAGTTGATTCAGTTGGAAGGAACAGGTCATATGCCGATGTTCGAAAAACCTGCTGAGTGGTGCAGCGTCATACGTAAATTTCAGCATAAGTAAGGAAAGCAGTATAAGATGAATAAGCTCACATTTCACTACTTCCACCTGATGCCCTGGCCTTATTTGCCTGCTGACTTCGATGAAAAATACGACTCAGCATGGGTGACGCTGCCAAATTCCATCTATGATCCTATCAAAGGAAATGCGCTCTATAATCGCTATCTAGATGAGATTGAGCGAGCTGATAGGCTTGGCTGGGATAGCGTAATTGTGAATGAACATCATCAGAATGCATACGGTACCATGCCTTCACCCAATCTCATGGCGGCGGCTTTGACACAACGCGTTAAACGGGCAAAGATTGGTATTGTTGGCAATGCCTTACCATTGCATGACGACCCTTTGCGCGTGGCTGAAGAGATTGCGATGCTCGATGTGCTCAGTGGAGGGCGTATCATCTCCGGTTTCGTCCGGGGTACGGGTATGGAGTATTTTAGCTATAATATTAATCCAACCATCAGCCGCGAACGCATGGACGAGGCTCATGACCTCATTATCCAGGCATGGACACGCCCCGGCCCATTCGCCTTCGAAGGAGAGCACTACAATTACGGCTATGTGAATATCTGGCCTCGACCTATCCAACAGCCCCCACCTATCTGGCTGCCTGGCACCGCTAGCATGGAGACTATCGATTTTGCTGCTAAGCACAAGTATCCATATATGACGGTATTTATGCCTATGAATCAGCGCCAGCGTGCCTATGATTTGTACAGGCAACTAGCTGAGGAAAAATATGGCTATGAAGCACAGCCAGAGCAATTGGCATTCTGTGTCCCCTGTTATATCGCTGAAAACGACGATATTGCCATGAGGGAGGCTGAACAATACATAATGTGGCTTTTTGATAAGGGGTTAAAAGTACGTCCTCAATTCTTTGTCCCGCCCGGATATATGAGTGAGAGAAGTCTCAAGGGGATGCTCGAGGGAGGAGGATTTGGGCAGAAGCGTAGTTTCAAAGAGTTGATCGAAACTGGTGTTATCATCGTTGGAAGTGTAGATACCGTAATTGAAAAATTATCCTATTACACCGATGTGTTACATGCTGGAATGTTGGTCACAGGCGGTCATGTAGGCGAAATTCCCGATTACCTGGTGCTAAAAACACAGGAATTGATGGCCAAAGAGGTTATGCCGCATTTCCGTGACAAGAGCGTAGCCACTCAAACTGATCAGCCAGTTGTGACCTTGCTCTAGAAAATGCCTTGCCACCTTACTTGAAAGGAAGTCGTCATGCCTGTTATTCGTACCCCTGAAGAGAGATTCAAGGATTTACCCGATTTTCCCTTTCACCCACATTATCTCGATCTGGATGGATTGCGTATCCACTACCTGGATGAAGGAGAGGGTCAGGTCATTCTCTGTCTGCATGGCGAGCCTTCATGCAGGATCAAAATTGTTTTTACAAGCTACCTTGCTGCCTTTTTGTTCCTGTTGGATAAAACCATCCATTATGCTATTATGTGTATGGAAATTGTGTTGAAATCAAAGGAAGAAAACGATGGACGAAAAACGATCCTGGGTTTTGGTTGCGATCTGGTTCGGGACTATTGCCTTGCTCGGACTACTCAAACGTGGTCTCGATAGGCAGAAACCTATCTGATTGTATCGAACATGATGTTTGATAGGAGATTCTACTATGCCACGCCCATCTGGCTATGACTCCTACATGCACATTTCAGTTATCCCAACCTGCGTACTCTCACGTCCTCAGCGTGCCTGGCCCGCATTGCTGACCTTATTCTTTCTGGCCCCCATGATTCCAGAGATGCTTGCTGATTCTGCCCCTCCACTCATGTTCATTCATCCAATCTCCTTGTTGGATTGGTCTTGTTTGCTCGAGTGGTTGCGAAGCGAGAAAAGCCAATAATACGGATAGAAACAGGATAGCTTTTTAAGACAATCAGGATATAGTGTAACTTTCGTAGTTCGTTCACGTACAATAGTAAGCAGGGAGATGGATATCTTTGTACCTTGTGTATATCATGAATACACCCCTATCGTATGGAAGGAACGAATTACCATGTATCAGGAACCGCTACCACAGCCGCGCGATGAGCGCGAATGGCAATCTTCGTCTTATGCCAATCGTACTGACAGCTCGAATTATGATGGTGGGTACCAGGGAAATCCTCAATATAACGATCAACTAGCTGACGCAATCGCTCAGCGATTGCACAACGAATTCAGAAACGGCTCTCGTCAGTCATCAGTAGTCTTGTCAGGTCAGCGTTTAGCACTTGCTATTGTCTCGATAGTTATGCTTGTACCTCTCACTGCGATTATTCTGGGAACATCAGCTTTTGCCGGGTGGTTTACTCCATTCCTCTTGATCTTTTTGTTTATCATCATCTTAGCTATCAACATAATATTTAACTATCGAAACTAATGAGAGTTTATAACGCTTATAACAATTATTACAGATTATAAGGTGTTATAATGAAAACAATCACTATCGCAACAAGAAAGAACGACCAGATAGTAGACATCACTGAGGTCATTGAAACACACCTTCAAGAAGTACCACGCGAAGACGGACTCTGCTCGATCTTCGTCTCCCATACTACCTGTGCCCTCACGACAGCAGATCTGGATCCAGGTACCGACCTTGATTTCATAGATGCTTTGCGGCGCTTGCTACCAGAAATTTCTTATCGTCATCCGCATGATCCCTCCCATACGCCAGACCATATACTTTCGTCCATCATTGGTCCTTCTGTGACAGTGCCTTATAGAAATCGCCAACTGCTGCTTGGAACGTGGCAACGAATTGTGCTCGTCGAGTTGTCAGGGCCGCGGCGAAGAACACTACATATTTCATGTAGCTAATTTCAAAGTGGGAGAGGGAACATAACATGCAAGGGTATCTCTTAATGGAAGGCGGCGCGGAATTCGGCGGACAAATGTCCGGGCCAGATCGTAGAGCAATTGAACTTGCCGGAGGCACAACTGCGCAAATTAGTATTATCCCAACAGCGGCAGCGCCTGACAATAACCACCAGCGTGCCGGGCGCAATGGAGTCAACTGGTTTAAGAGTCTGGGCGCTACTCAGGTTGAATCGTTGCCGCTTATCGACAAGGCTTCTGCCAACGATCCGTCAATTGTGAATGTAATCAGCCAGTCACGTTTGATCTACATGTTAGGTGGCTTCACGGGTTATCTAGGTGAAACCTTAAAGCATAGCGGCAGTTGGCAAGCTATGCTTCAGGCCTACTCAAATGGAGCGGTTATTGCAGGCAGTAGTGCGGGAGCAATGGTGATGTGCCAGTATTCTTTCGATCCTGGCACAAGGCGTGTTGTTGAGGGTTTGGGGCTATTGCTAAATACCTGCGTGCTGCCCCATCATAATACCTTTGGGAAGGGCTGGGCTAAACAGCTTGCATCCTTATTACCCGGGGTTGTGCTGCTTGGTATCGATGAACGAACAGGCATAATCGATGATGGTGAAGAGGGCAGAAAAATCGGCTGGCATGTATATGGACAGGGAGCGGTTACCCTTTATCGAGATGGCAAGCCAGCAGTCTATCACACGGGTGAGAGGTTCAATGACGATTTTTTAAGCTGATTTTTCTCTTCTTTCCCTTGTTTTTGATCTCATTCTATGGTAAACTTTCAGTCAGAGTTAGTGTACAAATAACACTTCCCTTGCCTATGTTGTCTTCGGACAAATGTTTTTTTTCACACTTTAGTAAGTGTATAATGTACACTAACTGGGAGAACTATAGATGCTAAGCAGCAAATCATACGATGTGAGTATAGTAGGAGGAGGAATTGCTGGGCTTTCAGTCGCATTACGCCTGCCCGAAAACCTGAGTGTCGCACTTTTCACTAAGGGACAACTAGGGGAAAGCAATACGCGTTATGCGCAGGGTGGTCTGACTGTGGCATTAGGCGCTGACGACAGTCCCGAACTACATTTTCAAGATACCATCGCTGCAGGTGCTGGCCTTTGCGATGAGTCTGCTGTTCGTATTCTGACACAAGAGGCAAGAACTGCTGTGAGTTGGCTGATTTCGATGGGAGTGCAGTTTGACAGAGCATTACCTGAGAGAGACGAACATACCACTGAAGATGGCTTATTACTTGGGCGCGAAGCAGCACATAGTCGCTGGCGTGTCCTGCATGCTGGCGGTGATGCAACTGGTGCCGAAATAGAACGAGCGCTTATGACTGCTATGCGCAAGCGTTCATCAATAGCATTATATGAAGAAACATATGTGAGCAGACTGGATGTTAAGAATGGTATTTGCGTAGGTCTCGAAGCTCTAGATAAAGATGGTCAGTTGTTCTCTGTTATGTCACGGTCAACCATCTTAGCGAATGGTGGTGCAGGTGGTCTCTGGTTGCACACCTCTAATCCCACAGGTGCGACTGCTGATGGCCTTGCATTGGCCTGGCGTGCAGGAGCAGCCCTTACCGATCTCGAATTTATGCAGTTTCACCCAACTGTGTTGGTAGTTGGAGGCTCACATTTAATTTCCGAGGCTGTGCGAGGAGAAGGCGCTTATCTGCGCAACCACGCGGGTGAGCGTTTCATGCCCCGCTACCATGAATTGGCCGAACTTGCTCCGCGAGATGTAGTAGCTCGCTCAATTCTCAGCGAGATGTTGTCTGAAGAAACTGATTGCGAATTTCTGGATTTGCGTCATCTTCCCGCGGAACGTATGTATGAGCGCTTCCCCACCATTTCAACCATCTGTCGCAGTTATGGTCTAGACCTCGCAAATGATCTGCTACCGATTGCACCGGCTGCCCATTATTGCATGGGTGGCGTCATGACCGATACCTTTGGACGCACGACTCTAGCAGGACTTTATGCGGTTGGAGAGGTTGCTTGCACCGGGGTGCATGGGGCGAACAGGTTAGCCAGTAACTCGCTGTTAGAGGGATTGGTCTTTGGTCTGCATCTTGCGGATGGACTTGCGGAGATAAACGGCAAGAAGGCTGATGCTCCTTCCAGGCAGGCCTACACTATACCAGTCTATGATGATCTCTCAAGAGACGAAGCGCTCCTAACCGTCAGTCCAGACCATGAAAGCATACTTCAAATGCGGCGTGAAATTCGCCAAATCATGTGGAAGTTCGTATCACTCCAGCGTGACCGGGAAGGATTACTCGAAGCCACTCAGAATCTTCACAACTTGCGCACTTCAATGCTCACAAATGGATCAACACGTCAAAACAACGTTGTAGAATGGCAGGAAACGGTCAACATGCTAAAAGTTGCAGAGCTCGTGATAGCTGCTGCCTTTCAACGCCGCGAAAGCCGTGGCAGTCACTCGCGGCTGGATTATCCAGTTCTGAATGAAATGCTCACAGGTCTCCATTATGTTTTTCAGCCAGTGTTTGAAGGGATCTCGAAAGGAGCTGAGTCCAAGGCCTCCCAGGGCGGCCGCAAGGGCATCCCCCTACTATATTACGAGGGGAACGGTGTTCCAATCATGTGCACGGAGGAGGAGCGAGAGGAGGTCAAGTTCAATGGCTAATCTTCATCTCGACCTGATCCGGCAAGCCCTTGCAGAAGACGGTGCGGAGGCTGATGTTACGACTTTAAGCACGGTTCCTATAGAAGAGCAAACAAAGGCGAACATCATCACTCGCCAGGCGGGAGTAATTGCTGGTCTGTCTGTTGCTGTTGCCACCTTCCGCGAACTAGATCAGCGAGTTTCAGTTGAAATACTTCTCGAGGATGGTGCAGTTGTCCAGCCGGGCCGGGTGCTGGCTCATATCAGCGGCCCTGCTCGCTCTGTATTAAGCGCTGAACGTGTCGCATTAAATTTCCTGGGCCACCTCTCCGGAATTGCCACACTTACGGCTCAGTGTGTTCGAGCGCTTGAGGGTACTGAAGTGAGAATTCTTGATACGCGCAAAACAACACCCGGTCTACGAAGTCTTGAAAAAGAGGCTGTGCGCCTTGGTGGAGGACAGAATCACCGTTTCAATCTCAGCGATGGTGTACTGATCAAAGATAACCATATAAAAGCCTCTGGAGGCATCTCTCAAGCCATATCGCTTGCTCGCCGCCATGCTCCCCATTTGCTCAAAATCGAGGTCGAGTGTGAGACACTGGTTGAGGTTCGGGAGGCACTTGAAGCAGAAGCCGATGTGATTTTGCTTGACAACATGCCTGTAGATACTATGCGCAGCGCGGTAGAGTTTATACGTAGAACGTCCCCAAAAGTGCTGATCGAAGCGTCTGGGAGTATCGGTACGAATCCAGTGAAATTGTCAGCAGTTGCTTCTACAGGTGTGGATTTCATTTCGCTTGGAGCGATAACGCATTCTGCTGCACAATTTGATGTATCACTGGAGTTCGATTGATCATTTTTTAACAGTTCATCTGGATATGAGAAATCCGGTGAGGGCAGAAGAATCGGCGTCTGAAGGGATAAATCTGCCCCTACGGAAAGTTCTACCTGATCTAGGAGAAAACACATGCCACTACAATCAGCATGCGCATCGAGTAAAGAAGAGCGTGTATTGCCGCTTTTATACCCCGAAACACGTGCTCGACATCAGCATTCAAAACGTAACGATACTATTCCACAACACTACGCTGAAATGTCAGGTGAAGAATTAGATTGGCGAATTGCAAAAGCAAGGGCCAAATTGGGAGATCGACTTGTGATTCTGGGCCATCACTACCAGCGTGATGAAATCATCAAATATGCCGATTATCGTGGCGACTCCTTTAAACTTGCTCAATTGGCTGCTGCACGACCAGAGGCGGATTACATTGTGTTCTGTGGCGTGCATTTCATGGCGGAGAGCGCCGATATCCTCAGCGCACATCACCAGAAAGTGATCTTGCCCAATCCCGCTGCTGGCTGCTCGATGGCTGATATGGCAAATATCGCCGAAGTCGAGGAATGTTGGGACATGCTCATCGATACGCTTGGCGACGATGCGAGCATCATTCCGATTACCTACATGAACTCGGCGGCCAATCTCAAAGCTTTTTGCGGGAGAAATGGAGGAATCGTTTGCACTTCCTCAAACGCTCCAGCGGTCGTCAAATGGGCTTTCAAACGTGGGAAGCGCGTGCTCTTCTTCCCGGATGAACATCTTGGACGGAATACTGCGCTCAAGTATGGTATTCCAGAGGAACAAATGGTAGTCTGGGATCCCAAAGATCCTATGGCTTCGGATATTGCCGACGCGGAGCTAGAACGCTCTCGCATTATCCTTTGGAAAGGGTACTGCACTACGCATATGCGTTTCAATGTCCAGCAGATCGAAAAAGCTCGGGCCGAATATCCTGGTATTAAAATACTGGTTCACCCGGAATGTCGTCGAGAGGTAGTCGAAGCAGCCGATCTCTACGGTTCTACTGAGTACATCATTCAACAGGTTGAACAGGCTCCAGCCGGAAGCCAGTGGGCGATTGCTACGGAGATCAACCTTGTGCACCGCCTGGCAAAAGAACACCCTGAGCAGTATATCTTCTGCCTCGATCCGATTGTTTGCCCCTGTTCAACCATGTATCGCATCCATCCTGCCTATCTTGCCTGGGTGCTCGAAGGATTGGTCGAGGGTGAGGTTATCAACCAGGTAATTGTCGATGACGAAATAGCTCATTGGGCAAAAGTTGCGTTGGAGCGTATGCTGGCGCTATAATCTTGGATGCTGATTAATCGTCCGCGTCGTTGTTGTGAGAGTCTAAGTAATTGCTCTATAATGCTTTTCGTGCAGTCTTCTGGGTTTTCACTCATTTGATTTGTCGTTATCGTGTCAGCGGTCGAGAGAATGTGCCAATGAAAGGGCCGCTACTTATTATTGCGAATCATCTGAGTTGGTATGACCCCATTTTAATGGGTGTTGTGCTACCCCGTCGAGTCTGGTTTTTTACAAAAATTGAGATTTTCCGCTGGCCTATAGTCGGCCTTCTCTGTCGGCTAACGGGACAGGTCCCTGTCAATCGAGGCGCACACGATCGTGCGGCCCTTGAAAAGGGACTTGCATATTTAAACGAAGGAAAAGCACTCATGATTTTCCCGGAAGGAGCAGTTGAGAAGCAAGAGCGGATAATACATGCTCATACGGGAACAGCAATGCTTGCAATGCGTACCGGAATAGCTGTTTTGCCTATCGCTCATTATGGTACACGTCGTATACTCCGCTCCTTCCGAATCTGGTTTCCCAAAGTTTACATAGAGATAGGTAAACCATATATCCCAATATTGCCATCAGGTGTTTCTCGGAAAGCTGGATTACAATTCATTACTGAAGATATGATGACACGTATTGCTGAAATGTTACCAGAAGAGCAACGCGGATTATATGCGAAAGTTGAGCCTTCTGATGCATGAATGTTTGTGCAAGACAAATGGGTCTTTTTAAAATCAAATCACTTCACACGGCCGATTGTAACCCGAAGAGAGCACGCTTTTGCTGGAATATCTTTTGAACCTTTGCCCTTTTTCTTGCAACCGCTGAAAAGGGAGTTATAGAGGGTAGATAAAAGAACTTAGGTATGGTTCAAATGAACGTGACAGTTCCTCACATCAGATAGGTCCGGCCTTGTCATTCTGAGCGTCAGCGAAGAATCTCACGCACTGGGCACCGAGATTCTTCGCTGACGCTCAGAATGACACTGTGTGACTGTTCAAACCGTCAAGGAACTATGCTTCACAATTGAACCTTGCCATATCTTTTTACAAAACGGGGGTACCTCAGTGCGATTAGATACAACACCCTTACGGAATACTTATCCTTGCATCCATGTTACCAAATGTAAAAGCGGATTTGAGAAAGTAATGGTTACTTACTCAAATTTATTCTTGCTTCAGAAAACACTACCGTACAGATATGCGGTATAAAGGAGAACTATTTTGAGTGATATAGCAATCCAGGAGCTACAACCCGCTCCTGATTTTACACTACCCGCTGTGGGCAATGATGATATCGTGAAAAACGGGCAGGTACACCTGACAGATCTCAAGGGACATACTGTTGTGCTTTATTTCTATCCGAAGCAGGATTGAACACCTGTGAACATTGGGGTGTACATGATCTCAATCCTCGGCTGTATATCCTCTATGGTCTCCTTTGGCCGCACGGGCGACTCTGTAAGAAATCGGTTCAGTTCGTCCCGATGGATACAGGGGTGCGTCACGTCCTTCGTCTGCGTCGCAATCTCTCCCGCCTCTATAGCCCGGCGTATCGGGCGGTAGTTCGCTATCTTTGCCGTCACTATCCTGTTCACAGTAAACCACTCATCGTCATACTGCTCCAGGCTGACGTGCGGCCGCTTCAGCTTCAGATAGCGGGCAAGCTCGTCCCGGTGGATCACTGTCAGCGGTATATTTCTGCTATGCGCATTCAACGCCTCGTGGTTCATGTGGTAGTAAAACGTCGTCAGGCCGATGCCGGTGAGGGCGGCCGCTTCGGGTATTGACAGCCATTCCTTGTCTGTGATGACCGGCTCCCGGCTCGGGGTTTGGGCCGGTGGATGGATGTAGACCTTGACGCCTAAGACCTCAAGCGCGTTGCGTTTTTCCTGGAAGGTCGCCTCGTGGTATTTGCCCTTCATGACCGTGAGAAAGGTAAAGAAACCTAAGATGCTATGGCGGTAATGGTCAGCGAGCGACGCGAAGTCGCGCGAGTCATCGAAATCCTGCACCGCACGCTTCAGCTGCTCCTCCTTCGTCTTGATATCCTGGGTGATGAGGCCGTAGGGGTAACTCTCCTCGTCATGCTTTGAGCGCTCAACGTGGGCCTGGGCCAACTCCTGCTCAAGCCGCGTAATCAGCTGCTTACCGCGCGTGTCTTCAAGTAGGGTTTGTACCGCCCGCTCAATGTTCTGTTCTATGGTGCCTCGGATAAGCTCAATGCGCTCAAACAGCCGGCAGCAGTTCTCCCACACCAGCTGATTTACCTTATCCGTCCGTATGATGGTCAGATCAGGGCAGGCGTCGTACTTATTGCGGTACTTGGTGCAGCGGTAATACGGATAGTCCTTCGCGTACCGGCTCGTCATGTAGCGGCCTACCATCTTGTAGTTGCAGGTCTTACAAATGATGTGCCCTTTCAAGAGAAAGTCCTCGGAATGGTTGTAGGGACGGCTCTTTTCGACCTGGTTGGTCGACAGCTTGATCTGCGCTCGATCATAGAGTTCGATTGGCACGATAGCCGGTAAACCGCCGGGGATGGTTTTCATATTCTCGTTGTCGACCCGCGTTTCGGTGCCTTTGGCGGTCAGAGCTTTCTTTTTCTTCAAGATCTGTAAAATCCCGATGTTGGCCAGGTCGATCAAGATCATATGCACCGTCGAGGGTTGCCAGGTGGTGCCCTTGACATCCCAGCCTCTGGCTTTGGCAGGAGGCAAAATTTGGTCCTCGGTTAATTTGTGGGCAATACTGCGGATGCTCATGTCCAGTTCCACGAACATGCTGAAAATTGACAGCCGAATGGTGGCTTCCTCTTTGTTGACCTGGTAGTGCGTCTTGTCTTCATCCTTCCACTCCCAGCCGAAGGGCGCCCGTCCGGTTGCGACCGGCAAGCCGTGTTCCAGTCTGGTCTGCCAGTGCCGATTCGCATATTCAACGATCTTTTCGCGCTCGGATTCTGCACTCCACGCCAGGATCGAGCGGATAAGCTTACCAGTAAGTGAGTTGTCGATGTTCTCACTGACCGAGACGATCTCGCCACCGTTAGACTCAATTTCCTCGAAGATCATAGCCGAGTGGACGAAGTTACGGGAAAAGCGACGTAAGTCGAAGACAATAATCACGTCGGCCATGCCGTCGCGTATCATCTGCCGGGCGAGGGTCAGTTTTTCCCGTAAGCTGTAGTGGATAAAGCCGCTCTTGGCTTCGTACAGCACGATCACGACGTCCATATCATGAAGTTCGGCGTATTTGCGCCCTTTTTCTTCCTGATATTCCAGACTCTCGCCGTCCTGTTCTTGTTTGTCGGTACTGACGCGGCAGTAGATTATCGCCCGTTTGCGATTCTGGTTAGCCATAATATACTCCTTTATTCCACCATATCCCTACTGGTTCGGTGTGAACATTATATCCAATAAGAGATTCTTTCCGACGAGCCGCAGTGCGGAAATGCGAGCGTTAGGAATAGTTAGCCAGGGATGGCGTGGTGCGCCTCGTCGATGAGTACTGCCAACACGCGTCGGCATGTAGGCATCGCCTCAGATGATTGAGCGCTAAGCGCCTATAGGGGCGCGGGTGAGTGATCATCGGCTTGCTCCTCCGGCTTATGGGACAACGTGGCAACTCCCATGAGCACAGCATAGCCAGAGCAGGCGTCGGCTCAGACCAATGACGGTCGCGACCTGGGTGCCTGGTGGGAAATGACAGGAAGACCTGGCTCGGGAGCGGTATCGGCCTTGCGAGGCTTTCGAGGGAGGAGGTCAAATGTGTTCCTCTACAGCGAGGATACTCGCTAGCGCAGATAGTGACGCAGCACCACATCCCGTCGATTGTGCCCCAGCGCCCAGGAGACCCGTTGCACTGCCACAGGGTCATAGTCATCGCACCCCAGCCGCCCTTCAAGCGGAGGTAAAACCTGCCCCGGCGCATGCTGCAGGTAGCGGCGCTGAGCCGAGTCGCGTCGGTAACTATGCACATCCATGTGCCCGGGGATACGGTCAAAAACTTTATCGTCTGGAGCGCGCCCCCGGACAACCACCAGCACATCCTCTTCGTGGCCAAAGAGTACAGGCACCTCTCGAGCTTTCCCTCCTTTGCCTTTCTTGACATGGACGAAGAGCGTGCCATCACCAGTGGTGTACACATCGCGCACCCGCAGGTCGCGCAGTTCCGAACGACGCAGACCGCATGCTTGTGCAAATCGAATATGTGCCTGCCAATGAGCGGGCTGGAAATGCCTGTCATGGCCGACCGGGCCACGTGAACGGGTGATGGTGCTCCGGGTGCGGGTCGGGATCCTCACTGTAGCTGCCAGGCTCCAATTGCCAAAGAACAGGCGTAGGGCGGCCCGTTCTGTCTGCAGGGTATAGGCGCTTTTCTCAGCAGCGACATGGGCCACTAGGTAATGGGTAACCAGCTCGTCGGCGCGTTCATCTAGCCACGCTAAGCGCATGATCCCGCGATTGGTTCGTGCCCAGTTGATGAAAGCCAGCACATGCTGCTGATAGACTTTGCGCGTGGTGTGCGAGTGAATCTTGCCAGTGGAAACGGTCCAACCCTCCTCAGGTGAGGTAGCCCGTCGTGCCTGCTTGGCCTGAAAGCGGCTTTGTCCAATGGCCATCAGGCTGTCCAGGCGTTCAATCGCCTCACGGATAATGCTCTTGCGAGAGCCCATGCTAGGTCCCTTTCTTGAGGTAACACACAATTTACAAAAGACAGCGATCACGTTAAGGACAATCCTGCGAAGACTCGGCTCGCTCCACTGCACTGAAAGGCTGCGCTCCGAGACACCACTTTCAGCAGCTACGCTGTTTATACCTCCGCGAAGGAGGGGAAAAACGGGGTAGTCTGTCCCACGATCGGAAGACAGAGAGCGAGACGCTACGATGACACATGACCAGGACACACTATGAGGATGCACAACACAGACGACCTACGAGGACAACAGCTAGATACCCTTTTCTGGGGGGAGCGGCTCAACCAGCGATCTCCAGCTTGACACAGCCAATAGGAGAGCGGGAGCAGCTCAACCAGCATCCAAGGCTGGGCGGCCCTGATCCTTCGTAGTGGGTTTATCCTACTACCGCAGGGATCACGCACATTGCTGTATCTGGAATCTCCGCAATGAGAGTATTTCCAGCTCTAGACACCTCCAGTCTACCAAGCTGAGGCGGATCGCACCTGGGAAAGAGACAGATTTCACCTGGGTGGAAGACGGAAAGAGTGATGAGCTTATCATGCCTCACCTCAGCCCCATTGCGGCATTGCCTCCAAGTAAATCATAAGTAGAAAGGACTCCTTTCAGGATTGAGTAGCATAGCGAGACGTACATTTGCGATGGGCATAATGTGTCTTCCGTGGCTTGATCAGCTCAGGAGGGG
>Ga0116218_1000532_pt1 | contig 26551 bp, 24 predicted proteins | sample Sb_taG_2_FD_88966 | JGI IMG/M metagenome (GOLD analysis project Ga0116218, IMG submission 88966) | Peat soil microbial communities from Weissenstadt, Germany - Sb_50d_5_LS metaG | ecosystem: Environmental > Terrestrial > Soil > Wetlands > Peat | place: Germany: Weissenstadt | collected 2010-09-21 | reverse complement strand
ATACTCAATATAGCCTTTGCTCTTGTATACCGCAAAAGGCGCCGCGCCGAATTCCTTTCATATATCGCTACTACCTTTATAGAGTTGGGGTTACTTGTATTTACCTTGTTGCTTCGCCTAGGAATCCTGACCCACATTCCCTTTCATTTGCCTCCACATCTCCCATTCGACCGGGCTGAAATAGGTACAGCGATTGCAATTGGCGTTGGGTTATTTCCCGCGGCTTACTGGCATCGCACTTCGATATCACAGGTGCGAGAACGCATGGCAAAAGATGCACAAGTACTGAAAGAACGAGATGGCGGCGTTCACATTCGCAACAATGCCCCAGGCGAGTGGATGAATTGAGTGCAAAATCCGTTGCAACCAACAGTTAACAATACCTTCCCTGACAACGCCATAATTACCAAAGATCTGCTCCGTGTTTTTGGACAAAGAGCAGCAGTAAATCACCTCAACCTGGAAGTCAAGCGTGGTGAGTTTTACGGGTTTCTTGGACCTAATGGCGCAGGTAAAAGTACAACTATCAAAATGATGGTCGGGTTACTGCGTCCTACAGCAGGTAGCGTCCTGGTTGGTGGGATCGATGTATGGAAAGACCCACTACAGGCGCGCGCGCTTATGGGTGTATTACCAGAATACCTCAATCTCTATGAGCGGCTGACAGGCAAAGAATTTCTCATCTTTGCCGGACACATGTATGGCCTGCCAGGCAATGTGATTCATCAAAGATCAGAGGAACTACTCAATATACTCACGCTCAAAGAGGACGCAGATAAGCTTATCGTAGATTACTCGGTTGGCATGCGTAAGAAGATTGCGCTGGCTGCAGCCTTGATCCACAGCCCCCAGGTTCTCTTCCTCGACGAGCCATTCGAGGGTATAGATCCTATTAGCTCTCGTACCATGCGTGACATTATGCGCGGCCTCACCCAACATGGCACCACCATCTTCTTCTCATCCCACATCATGGAAGTAGTGGAAAGACTCTGCACCCGCGTTGGTATCATCAACCAGGGTGTTCTCGTTGCCGAGGGCACGCTGCAAGAACTGCGCGAAAGAGCAAGTGGAGAAGATAAAGATGCAACCCTCGAAGATATCTTCCTCAATGTGGTGGGTGTGCATGAAGAGAGCCACAATTTAAGCTGGCTTGAAACAGAATAGAAATACTCAAAGCACCATAATATTGCCCACACCCTCCTGTTTAGCCCGCCGATAGACCAGGCTGGCCGCTGCCATATCTTCGCAAGCATGTCCCATAGCTTTGTAAACGGTAATCTCCTCCTGAGATTGTCGTCCTATAGCCAGACCTAGCACGACTTCTCCTAGCTCAGTGCCAATACTGCGATCGAAACCGACCAGTTCGCCACAGCCAGCAGGTGGCGGCTCGAAAGCCATGCGTGTTTCAACGAACAGATGACCACGCTCGATTACTTTGGGGTCCAGTTCTCCACCTGGAGGACTATATCCAACAGAGGTAATATGCATACCAGGGGAGAGCCAGTCGCTACTAATCACCGGTTCATCTGAATGCGTGCAAAGGCAGACCACGTCGGCTCCGCGCATTGCCTGCACAACCGTCTCAACTGCATGTGCTCTGCTATCCGTTGATGCTAGCTGCTCAGCATGGTCGAAGTGCTCCGAGGCAATGCGGATTTCGGAAAACTGTCTCACGCGGGGAAGCATCTTCAGGTGCGCACGTCCCTGCACTCCAGCGCCGATAATCGCCAGTACATGACTATCCATGCGTGCCAGAAGTCGTGTCGAAAGAGCTGCGGCGCCAGCAGTGCGTAGTCCTGTGATATAGGTTCCATCCATAAACGAGAGGGGAGAGCCAGTTTGAGCATCGAACAGGCAGATGATGGCCTGGTGTGAAGGAATGCCGAACTGTTGATTATCATGAAAGACAGAGACGAGTTTGACGGTGATCTCGCGGCCTTGTTGATAGGCTGGCATAGAAAGCAGGAATCCCATGTCGGGTACAGTAACCCCAATGCGCTTTGGGGCATCTACAAGGCCCTCACTGAGAGCCTTGAATCCCTCGGATAGTGCGTCCAGGAGCATGTCAGGGTCTAACAGTCTCTGGACTTCCATTTCATTCAGCATCAAGGTCTCCATATGAACCTCCACATTGACTAGACTTTTTAATTGACCATGTACCTTGTTCTTCTCCCAACCATACTAGACTCACATCAGTATATACCATTGAATCAAACCTATTGTACCATTAGTTCATCAGGTAAAGAGACACAAGGTCAACCACCAGTGTCATTCTGAGCGATAGCGAAGAATCTCGGTGCCCAGCGTGTAAGATTCTTCGCTATCGCTCAGAATGACAAGCGAGAGCTTTCTCTATTCTAACTACTTTTTAGTTACGTCTTGATACTCTTCTTCCCATATCGTGTAAAATAGACTGAGGGAAGAACCCAGGCCCTTACAACCGAATGAACCAGCGTAAAAGCTTAACCTCGTGTTTCACATCTAAGCTGGATGAAGTAAAAAGGAGCGAAGCGACCATGGCCATACATGCTGATAAATTGCGCTGGCTCTTCTGGCTGCGCTGGAAAACACTTATGCGTGGCTATAGCCGCAGACCACTCAGCATCATTGGCGCTCTCTTCGTTTTGCTCTTTATCGTCCTGGTTGGTGGAACTATTGCTGTCGTTTCCTTTGTTGCTTATCGTTTCCTCCCGGCTCCTGCCAATTCTGAGGTCTTATACCTGGTACTAACGGCCACACTTCTGGTGTGGATTGTGCTGCCCCTGCTAGAGTTTACTGCCAATGAAGGTTTAGATGCCTCGAAGTTAGTCTTGTTTCCACTCACTCGTGCAGAGTTAATGGCGAGCCTTTTGTTCTCGACGCTGCTCGATATTCCCACCATTGGACTTGTGCTAGTACTTGTCGCCGTCATCGCAGGTTGGACAGTTTCTCTACCCGTGGCTCTTCTAGCCAGTGCGACCATGCTGATCTTTTACATACAGGTCATTGGGATTAGTCAACTGGTTCTGGCGCTTTTTATGCGTGTCTTGCAGGGTCGGCGTTTTCGCGATCTCAGTATTATTATTATTGCTCTCTTCACATCTTCTTGTTATCTGATCCAGCAGTTTGTGCTTGGCGGAACAAGGATCTTACACTTCTACGATAATCTGAAAAGTGCAAGTTTTTCTCCTTATCTTAAATGGCTACCTTCTGGTTTGGCCGCGAGTTCAATCACCCAGGCTATACAGGGGAATTGGGGAGCGAGCCTTGCCACACTGGCCTTGTTACTCGTGACAAGCGCACTCACACTCTACCTCTGGCAATTCGTGCTACAACGCAGTCTGAGCGCTTCCGAGGTTGGCGCTGCACGTGTTCGTGGTCGGCGTCGACAATCAACTCCCGTTGTAACAACTGCTGTTCAGACAGACGGCGCGAGCATATGGGAGCGCCTTATACCTGCTCAGGTCTTTGCTCTCGCTGTCAAAGAACTGAAGTACTTCTGGCGTGATCCCCAACTCAAAGCGATGATGTTTCAATCGGTGATCTACATAGCTATATTCCTTGTTGCCCCACTGATCAACCCCAATTCTTCACGTTTTGGCGGCAATGGCTATGTACTACTGATCACACCCGTTGTAGTGATTTTATTCATGTTGACATTCTCGCTCAATGTACTTGGTTTAGAGCGACAGAGTCTCACCACCCTGTTCCTTTTTCCAGTTGCTCCACAACGCATTCTGTGGGGAAAGAATCTCGCGGTATTCACACTTGGAGTAGTGGAGTTAGTCGTGCTCATCGCTGTTGGAGCATTCATCACGCATGCCTGGAATTTTGTGCTGCCTGTCCTCGTCGGCGCGTTGGCGGGTATGGGTGTAGCTCTGGGTTGCGGAAATATCACCTCCGTCTACTTTCCTCAATACACGCGTCAGATGCAAAGAGGTTTCCGAGCTACTGGTCAAAGCCCCCAGGCAGGTTGTTTGCGCGCGGTAATGTCATTTGCGATTCTCATACTGTCCGGAATTCTATTGATTCCTGTAGCATTAGCTCTCGGTTTGCCTCTAATCTTTAACACGACATGGATCTGGATTATTACCATGCCCCTTTCGCTCATCTATGGCATAGCTTTTCACCAGATCGCAACGCGACGCGTAGCTCCGCGCATGCTTGAACGAGCGCCGGAGATACTGGCTATTACCACAAGAGAGTAAGGTAGCCGTGAAACCTCGCCAACGGATAGGTAACGTCATCGTTCAGCGATGTTCGTAGATCGGGTAGCTTTCTTGTCTTCGAGAAGACTCTTGACAAGTCCATAAATTCGTGATAGAATATCTATCATGAATGATCGATCATCAGACCAATCCAAACGGCGTCGCTACCATAGTGAGGTGCGAGCGACGCAAAAAGAGCACACGCGCCAACGCATTCTTGATGCTCTGGTCACCAAGCTGGCGCAGGGGACCTTTGATTCGTTATCGATGGAGCAGATTGCCGAAGCAGCTGAGGTTGGGCCTGCGACCCTGTACCGCTACTTTCCTAATCGTGAGGCGCTCCTGGATGGCTTGAGCGGGTATTTCAATCAGGTGATGGGAGAAAATCCGCACCCCAGTACTCCTGATGAAATGCTGCGCGTGATCGAGCGAAACTTTCCCGCATTCGATCAGAACCCGGCCCTGGTCAAGGCCTTTTTCATCAGTCAACTGGGGCGCAGCGCCCGCTCGCGTGGTCGAGCCCGCCGCATCAAGGCTATCAGCCAGGCACTCGCGGAGGTAACCAGCAACCTGGCCGAGCCTAGGCGCACAGAGGTGGTCGCTTTGATTGCATACCTCGACAGCTTGCAAACCTGGCTCACCATGACCGAAGAATTTGGACTGTCCGGTACGCAGGTGGGAGAAGTGGTCGTTTGGGCCATCAAAACCTTGCTTGCCGAGGTTAGCAAGACGTGCGAGCCAGCCAAAGACACTCCGTTGTCAACAGAAAGAGGGACGTGATGCAAGTCAGTCATCTCGGTATCATCCACGTAGAGGCAGGTGAAGGCAAGGCCATCTGGGTTGGAACCAGTCTCATCATCTGCAAGGCTGTCAGTGAGGATACAGAGGGTCGGTATTCGTTGTTCGAGTCACGTGATCAGCCGCATAGTGGTCCACCCATGCATGTGCATCATCGTGAGGATGAGTCCTACTACATCCTGGAAGGTGACTACGAGTTTCATACTCAAGGTTCGCTTCCCTTGCGTGCCAGCAGCGGCTCGTTTGTCTTCATACCTCGGGACGTGATTCACACTTACAAGAATGTGGCGTCGACTCCTGGTCGGATGGTGGTTCTTACTGTTCCAGCAGGGTTAGAGCGGTTCTTTGCCGAGATAGGACAGCCGGTCGTCGATTCATCTACCCTCCCCAGCTCTTTGCCGGACCTGGCACAGATGGCGGCGATTGCTCGCAAGCATGACCTGGAAGTCGTTGGACCACCTGTGTAGTAGTACGTAACATGTAGTCATTCTGTGAAGTTTCTATCCAATCACATACTACAGAAGGAGATTTCTCATGTCAGTAGAGGATAATAAGGCCGCCGTGCGCCGATTCGCTAACGAAGGCTTTAATGCGGGCAATGGCGATACAGCGTATACATACGTCTCAGAACAGATGATCGATCACAATCCCTTCCCTGGGCAGGTACCCGGCCCTGAAGGTGTCAAGCAAGTCATCGCTATGTTTCACGCCGCCTTCCCCGACGTGCACTATACCAACGAGCACATCTTTGGAGAGGGAGACCTGGTGACCGATCACTGGATCATGGAGGGAACTCACCAGGGAACATTTATGGGCATCCCACCGACAGGCAAGCGGGTCAAAGTGAGTGGGATTGACATTTTTCGCATGGCGGATGGCAAAATTGTGGAACGCTGGGCGGAAATCGACACGCTGGGTATGCTGCAACAGCTTGGAGCAGTCCCTGCTCCGCCACAAGCCGCAGTGGAGGGGTAGTGGCCTGGCTCAATGGCGTGTTCAGTCAGCCAGAAGCCTGTCGGCCCAATGCTGTTGGGCTTCTGGTCGCTTGTTCCTAAGCTCGGTAGGGGAAGGCTGCTGGTTTGTCATGGCAACCACGCATAGAGTTGATGGAAGACGGATGAAGTATGGTAAAAGATTAGTGTGAGCGCCGGGAACGGACTGACAAATGGCGACGGATCGAGCAATGGTGTCGCCATCCTGAACAACGCTGATATGAGCGCATTCGTCCTTCTAATTGATCAACAAAAAACATATTAATAAGGTTACCTAACTTCTAATCCCCCTCTTTTTTAGAAAATCCAACACAATTCCTCTTGACAATACAAAAGTTATTAGGTATCCTAATAATATGGAAACTGGAAACCCATCAACTGAACGACAACCGTTGACTGCACGACAACTGGCGAAGCAACTGGGCATACGTATCATAAACATCACCCAATTTCTCACGCGGCGCATGCAGCAGGAGGTACTTACTCCGTCACAGGCCACGGTCCTGACCTTGCTTCAGGATGGCCGGGCTTGGCGTCTCAGCGATCTGGCCAGCGCGACAGGAGTACGTCCCCCAAGCATGACCGAACTTATCTCGCGCATGGAACGCCAGGGGTGGTTGCGCAAAATGGATACGGCCTATGATCGACGAGGTGTCGCTGTCACAATCACCGAGGAGGGGCGAACGCTTCTTCAGGCACTGAATCGCCGGCAAATTAATCTTATAGCAGGACGGCTTGCATTACTTTCGGACGAGGAGAAGCACATCATTGCGCAGGCTTTGCCTGTGCTTGATCGTCTCTTCAGCGGGCCGGACGATCTTTCGCAATAAAGGCTTCGTAAGCATTTTTCATCAGGTAGCTGCTAAAAAGGGGGCTTTCTGCTTCAGAACATGACTTTTGTTCAGCTAGCTGTGTGGAAGATTTCCCAGGAGGAAGAGAATGCACAATGAACTCTGTGTACACAGTCTGTATGAAACCGATGAAGCCCAGCAACTTCGTGACTCTGCTCGTGGATTTCTGGCACGCTATTGGCCCTCTGATAAGGCACTCGAACGAGCGGATCAACCACAGGCCTTACAGGAACTCTGGCAGCGCGCCGCGGCTCAAGGATGGACGTCTTTGGGCTTAGATGCTGGAGCGGGAGGCCTGCGAGAAGTTCTGGTTCTGCTTGAGGAACTCGGACGGGCCGCTTGCCCGATACCGCTGCTGGATGCATTTGTCGCGACAACTGCCTTGAAGCAGGTAAATATCCCTGCCACTGGTGAGGCTCTGGAGGCATTGGATGCAGGAACTGCAGCTATCAGCGTAGCCTTTGGCCCCGAAGATGGTGATAGCAATGCAGGCAGTGTCGCTGGAATTACGACTCTCGATGGTAATACGAACTTCACAGGTACCGTCCGTTTTGTGGAGGGCCTTTCATTTGTAACACACCTGCTGGTCGTCGTTGTCTCTACTGAGACGACTGCCGAGATGGCACTCGTAAGGACAGATGCACTGGGAATGACTGTGACGCCAACACCTGGTTTCGCTATCCCACCGTTGAGCGAGGTACATTTGGAGAATGTAGCAGGCCAACTCATTTCTCTCCCACAGGATAGCCTGCGGAACATGGTCGCGCTTGCCCGCCTTGGCAGCGTAGCGCGGGCCTACGGAGCGGCCAGCCGTTCGTTCGACCTGGCCGTGGAGCATGCTAAGGTGCGCAAGCAATTCGGTGAGTTCATCGGCCATTTCCAGGCTATCCAGCATAAGCTCGCCAATTGTCTTATCAGCCTGGATGCAACCAAACTTTTGCTGGCCCGAGCGGCAAAAGCTTACGAGACGTTCGATCCGACCTGGCGCTATGTCGCAAACGCCGCCTGTGCCTTTGCCAATCCTGCCCTGCGGCATACCATCCTGGAATGTATGCATGCTCTAGGAGGCATCAGTTATATGGAGGAACACGAGGTTCCCCGGCATTTTCGACGCGTTCATGCCGACCTCTTGCGTTTTGGCGGTGTCCATGCTGCTCGAGAAGGCCTGGCGGAGTCACTTCTGGATGCCGGAATGACGACGCCCGATTTGGATTTGGGGCCTGAAGCCAATGCTTTTCGCCAGGAGGTTCGCGCCTGGCTGGCTGAACACTGGACGAAGGAGGATCAAGAGGCTCATCGGCGCCTTCCTATCAGAGAACAGGGTTTTGACCGTGACTTTTCCAGAGCGCTTGCCAAACAGGGCTGGCTCGGCATTTCATGGCCAGGACAATGGGGCGGGCAGGATCGAAGCGTATTTGAACAACTTGCCTTCGAAGAGGAAATGGCCTACCGGGGAGTTCCTAACAGAGCTCATGCTTGTGGTATCGGCATTGTCGGGCCAGCTCTTATGGCCTTTGGGAGCCACGAGCAGCAACAACGTTTTCTTCCTGCTTTCTTACGGGGAGAAGATACCTTCTGTTTAGGCTACAGCGAGCCGGAAGCTGGCTCCGATCTGGCATCTTTGCGCACAAGTGCTACGCGTGACGAGTCAGGCTGGGTAATTAACGGCACTAAAATCTATACGACCATGGGAGACGTGGCGGACTACGTCTGGCTTGCGGCACGTACCGATCCAGATGCACCCGTCAAACACGCTGGGATTAGCGTATTCCTTGTGCCTACAAACACTCCCGGTATCACCATTCGACCTGACATAGCCCTCTATGGCCATCCTGCCTGCACCGTCTTTTATGATAACGTGCGCGTACCTGAGGATGCTCTGGTTGGACCTGTCAATGGCGGCTGGAAAATTATTACATCCGCGTTAGCAAGCGAACGCATTCTGATGGGCAGCATTGTCGCTGAGATCCGTGAGAATTTCGATCGCCTTACCAGCTATGTCGCTACGGCAGAAAGCTCAGGCCAGCCGATGCGCGAAGACCCATTAGTACGAGATAAGATCGGGAGTCTTGCCGCTGATCTCGAAGCGGCGCGCATGTTGCTGATGCAGAGCATTGAACTGGTCTCACAGGGCAAAGTACCATTCCACCAGGCGGCTATGACGAAAGTCTTCACGAGCGAGTTAGGAGAGCGCTTGCCTGAGGCGGCATTGGAACTACTTGGGACGGCGGGAGCATTCTCGCCAGGTGTTCCCCAGGCATTGCTCGATGGAACCTTTGAATACGCTTTGCGTGATTCCATTTACAAAGTCATCGGTGGTGGTTCGAATGAAATTCAACGCACACTGATTGCGATACGCGGCCTGGGGCTGCCTCGATAACTGACACTGACAGATATCGGGGGCGCCATGTTTGGAAGTCCCTCATAACAAAGGAGTTTGACACCATGACACATACACCGACATACTCGCCCGAGCGCCTGCGTAGCCTGTTTCAACCACACAGTATTGTTCTGATCGGAGCATCGGAAAAATCGACCTGGTCCTGGAACTTTCACAATATCCTGCATGAAGGGCATTTTACGGGACCGGTCTTCTACGTCAATCCGCGAGGAGGCACCGTTCACGGCCTGCCAGCTTTCTCCTGCCTGTCCGATATCGGCGAATCGATTGATCTTGCACTGATTGTTGTGCCACCTCCCGCTGTCCTCTCAGTTTTACAAGATATGGACGAAGTAGGCATACGCAATGCCGTTCTTATCACAGCCGGGTTCGGCGAATTGGGTGCAGAGGGGAAGCAGATGCAGCAAGAGCTTATCGACTTCGCGCACGCACACGATATTGCTTTCCTGGGTCCCAACTGCCTGGGGTATATCAACGTGGCGCATAACATTCCCGCCATGCCCAGCCCATTTCCTCCTGTCATCGAGGGCCATGTGGCGGTGATAGCCCAGAGCGGCGCCCTCACCAGCACGCTCTTCAATTACGCCTATATGCAGCATATCGGGATTAACGCACTTGCCAGCACGGGTAATGAGGCGGTACTCTCGATCAGTGAACTCATGGACTATTTTGTGGAAGATGAAGCGACAAAGGTGATAGCGCTCTTTGTTGAGGCAATACGCAATCCCGAACAGTTCATTTCGGCTGCTCAGCGTGCGCTGAAAAAGGGTAAACCAATCGTCGCCTTCAAGATCGGGCGCAGCGAACGTAGCGCCGAGGTGGCCCAGGCGCACACAGGAGCGTTGGTGGGCGATGACAGGGTCATCGATGCCCTCTTCCGCCAATTGGGGATCATCCGTGTCAACTCCATCGAGGAACTGCTTATCACTTCTGGCACGCTGGCGCAAACAGGAATATTATCTGGTAATAGGCTTGGCTTTGTGGCTCTCTCGGGAGGTTCTTGTGATAGTGCAGCAGATTATGCTGAGCAGTACGGGATTGTACTGCCACAATTCAGCGAGGAGACCAAACAAGGATTGCGCTCCTTACTCCCAGCACTCGGCCCGTCACATAATCCCCTTGACACGACCGGAGCGGTGGTCAACGACCAGTTGCTCTTTGAGCGCATCGTAGCTCAGGTCGGATCCGATCCCAATCTCGATATGCTCGTGTGTGCCCATTCACTTCCTTCGGAGTCTCAGGGCGAATTCATCAACGCATTCAGTGTGAAGCTTTTGACGCATATTGTTGCCGGGCTGCGAAGTTCATCCCACCCGGCTTTTCTGCTCGATTTTGTCAATAACGATGTGGCGAAGTATGCTCGTGATGCGGTCGAGCAGAACCAGTGGCCGTTATTGCCCGGCGGGGTCGATCGCGGATTACAGGCATTAGGGAAAGCCATGTGGTGGTCGGAGCACTATCGACGCTCCCAGGCGCAACGTGTGGCAGCTGTTGATGATACACAGCCTGCCCTCAATATGACTGAGGTCGCCGGGGGAATCTGGTCGGAATCCCAGGTGCGTCCTTTGTTGGAACAGTACGGCATCCCTGTCGTTCCTGCCCATCTCGTGACCAGCGCGGAGCAAGCGGTAGAGGCTGCGCAAGAGATGGGCTTCCCGGTGGCGCTCAAAATATCTTCCCCCGATATCGTGCATAAAAGCGATATCGGAGGCGTGCGGCTGAATCTGCATCAAGAACCAGAGGTGCAGGAAGCCTTCCAGCAGATTATGCAGGCGGTTGGCAGTGCAAGCCCAACGGCGCGTATCGAAGGAGTGCTGGTAAGCCATATGCGAAGCGGAGGCATTGAACTGCTGGTGGGGATTGTACATGATGCGGCCTGGGGTCAGATTATGGCTGTGGGTCTGGGAGGTATCTGGGTCGAGACGCTCAAAGATACCAGCTTGCGCGTACTGCCGGTCTCTCGAGAGGATATCCGCATCATGTTGAACGAACTGCAAGGGAAAGCATTATTGCATGGTACGCGCGGCTCTATGCCCGCCGACCTCGACAGGCTGGTTGAGGTGATCTTCCGCACAAGCAGCCTGGCCCAGGCTTTGGGTGAGCAGCTAGAGTCGCTAGAGATCAATCCCTTGCGCGTAGCAGGCTCGCAGATCGAGGCGTTGGATGCGCTCATTACCTGGCGCAGTTCGGAGTCGTGATAATCACTTTCAGCGAGCTAGATGGTTTTGCATCCCATAGCTCGCCAGTTAGACAATGAACGTTCAAGAGAGAGAAAATATTGCTCTCGTAGCAACTTACAGAAAGTTAAGAGCATATGGCACAAACGTCTCATTACCAGAAGCCTGTTCCGATCCCGGATGAGGCATCACAACCATTTTACAATGGAGCAAGAGAACACCGTTTGATGATCCAGCAGTGTGAGATATGTGGTGTGGTGATGTGGCCAGCCAAGTCGCGCTGTGACAATTGCATGCAACCGACAGTGAACTGGGTGCAGGCAAGTGGAAAAGCAACGCTGTACTCCTTCGCTCTGATGCACCAGGTGTATCATCCAGGATTTGCCTCCGAGGTCCCCTACATTATTGCGCAGGTAGACCTGGAAGAGGGATTGCGCATCCTCACTAATCTCGTAGGATGCTCCAGCAGCGATCTTCAGATTGGAATGCCTCTTGAGGTGACTTTTGAAGCAATCACCGATGAGGTTACCCTGCCAAAATTCAGACCAGTGAGATAGAGCTAGTTACGTGCCAGAAAGAACGTATCTGGCGTGCTGGCGCATGAGAAAGGAACATAATTCAGATGAGTTATGAGTATATGATCTATGAAAAGAGAGGGCACATTGCCTACATAACGATCAATCGTCCCGAGGTGATGAATGCTCTCCACTACGATACGAATGTCGAGATGAGTGCAATTTTCGATGACTTCAAACAGGACGAAGAGTCCTGGGTGGCGATTGTGACAGGAGCTGGCAATCGGGCATTTTCCGCGGGCAACGACCTCAAAGCAACGGCTACGGCAATGGCGAAGGGGGAAAAGATGCCCGCGTTCAGCGAGCGAGTTCGCTTCGGCGGGATAACGAGCAGCTTTGTATGCGACAAACCCATCATTGCGGCTGTAAATGGAATTGCAGTCGGTGGGGGCTTCGAGATTGCATTGGCCTGCGACCTGATCATTGCCGCTGATCATGCTCGCTTTGGTCTCCCCGAACCACGCGTGGGGCTAGTCGCCGGTGCAGGTGGGATGCATCGCCTGCCACAGCAGATTCCGCTTAAACAGGCGATGGGCATGCTGCTCACGGGCAGGCAGATCACAGCTCAGGAAGCATATGGCATGGGTCTGATCAATGAAATTGTGCCAGCCGCTGACTTGATGGCAACAACCGAGCGTTGGGCCAATGATATTTTGGAATGTTCGCCGCTCTCGGTGCGACTTACCAAAGAGGCTGTTCTCGAAGGGTTGAATATGTCCGTGGAAGAGGCGATGCAGGCCGATCGACCGCGAATGGCGCGCTTGCTTGCATCGGAGGACTTCATTGAAGGTCCAAAGGCCTTCGCCGAAAAACGCAAGCCCCAGTGGAAAGGCCGCTAGCAAGCAAGAAGGAGACCGAAGAGATGAGTATCAAAGGGAAATACGCAATCGCAGGTCTGGGTGTGACCACTATGGGCAAGGTGTACGGACGGAGCGCCACCGATTTCGCGGCTGAAGCAATCAACATGGCGTTAGAGGATGCGGGCCTCAAAAAAGAGGAGGTTGATGGCCTGCTCATTAACGCGAACATGTCCCCTGAGATGAGTCCGTTGCTGCAAATGACGCTCGGTTTCGAGGATCTATCGCTACTGAACGTCATGAATGCTTATGGCTCAACAGCAGGGACGATGATCCAGTATGCTTGCATGGCCATTGAGGAAGGGCTGGCCAACGTGGTGGCGCTTGTCTACGCCGATGATCCGCTCAAGCCCAGTAATAGCGCCAGCAGCTCGTATAGTGGAGCCAGTGTAATGCCGCTGAGAGGCATGGAGGGTCTTCGTTTAGCGTATGGCTCATATGGTGCCAATCCCAGCTATGCCCTGGCAGCAAGACGGCATATGCATCTGTTTGGGACGACCAGCGAACAGTTGGGAGCGATTGCCATCTCGCAGCGCAAATGGGCGCAGATGAATCCATGGGCGCAGATGCGCAAGCCGCTGACGATGGAGGATTACCTGAACTCGCGCTATATTGTAGAGCCGTTCCACCTGTTCGATTGCTGCCTGGTTTCTAATGGCGGCATCGCAGTCATTATCACTTCTGAAGAGCGTGCCAAAAGCCTGAGACATCCACCTGTCTATGTCCTGGGCATGGGACAGGCGGCGCCAGGTGACAATCATCGCACGGATCGAGAGCCAGGCATCTATACGGGTGCGAAACAGTCTGGAGAGAAGGCTCTCAAGATGGCGGGAATCGACCTCTCGGACATCGACATCTGCGAGCTTTACGACTGCTACACTTACACTGTGCTTGTAACTCTTGAGGATTACGGTTTCTGTGACAAAGGAGAAGGAGGAGCTTTTGTAGAGGATGGCAAACTCGGCCCAGGTGGATCGCTGCCCACCAATACTGGCGGCGGAGAATTATCGGCGTACTACATGTGGGGCTTTACGCCGCTCTCAGAAGCAGTCGTGCAGGCGCGCGGGCAAGGTGGTGAACGACAGGTCGAGAAGAACGATCTCATCCTGGTTAGTGGCAATGGGGGTGTTCTGAACTACCACTCGACAACAATTTTGGGCAAGCATCCGGCGTGATTGTGTAGATGGTTGATTGCATCTTCGTAATTGAGTGATGTCTCCATAGGATATGGGTAGCCGCAAATTCACTACGGCTCAAACCCTCAGAAAGTCCTGGATCTGTGGCATAGTCTCCGCATAACGATCTCGATGGATACAGTGCCCTGCTCCCTGGATCTGAATCACTTCTCCTTGTCGCCAGAGACTCGCTGCCTCCTGTGCCACCTGGGGAGTGACAATGGCACCCGCCGCCGGATCTCCTGTGACGAGCAGAATAGGGCAGGTAATAACTGGAAGCTGTTCGCGCCAGGGGAAACTTACCTGGAGATGTTGTAAAATACCTGGATTGAACTCGACCTTAGAAGCAGCCCAGGGACCAAGTTCAGCTTCATCCCAGTTGGGATTGTACTTCCGAGCTGCAATCGAGCGCTCTTCCGGTGACATCGTTCTTAGATTGAGAATGTTTTGAAAAGCATGGAGAGCCTCTGGCGCTGGCATGTTTCCCTCACTTTTCGAGGCAGCTTCATCCATTAATGGAGGATCTTCTAGAACAATCGCGCGTACAAGATCTGGATAACTCGCAGCCACTGCTAGGGAGGTCATCGCACCCATTGAATGCCCAAAGATAGAGGGCCTTTCAAAACTTAGCGCGCTGATCAGAGCCACAACATCGTCGGCCAGTTGCGTATATGAAAAGTTTTCCAGCGGGCCGCCAGTAAGCCCATGTCCGCGTGCATCAGGCATAATCACATCGAAGCTTGCCTGGAGATCACGGGCCATAGGCGTCCAGCACAGCCCGTTATCCATAACTCCATGCAGCAAAATAAGCAGCGGCTTGTCAGTTCCGCCAGTACGATGATAATGGATGTTGAGATCGTTTGCCTGGATAAAGCCTTCAGACCACTCTGACATATGCGTTTGTTCCTTCCAAAGCGACGTTAAAACGGCGTCACCAGCTTCACACTTGCCTCGTGAAGTGTGGAATCGGGCGTGCGTATCTGAATGCGTATCTCCCAGTTGCCCGGCATAGACAGATCTCCACTCCCGCTAAATTGCCCTTTGCCGTCAGGCAGCAGATTTAATGAATCTGTGCCCATATCCATATCCAGCATAGTGGTATAGAGCGTAACGCCAATATTTGTCGCCAGTTTTCCTGTGGCTGTATCTACCGCACTCACAGTAAAGACGTTCGTGCCAAAGCGATTTGGATTGATGCCCAGAGTGACCGTAAATTTTCCATCTTTCGTATGTGCCGTTGTAGTATAAATCTGTGGCTTATTTCCTGTTTGCTGTTGTTGCTGTGCAACTGCAATCGGCGATAACGTACCGGCAAACACGTTCATCAGGCCAACGCAGATTAATATACCTACACCCAATACTGGTTCCCAGCGCAACACTCTACTGAGTACCTGTGTCTTTTTTGTCAATCGTCCTTCGCGCAGTCTTACTTGTTGAACAAGTAGTTTTGTGGCTCGACTCGGTTCCGCGGTTATGGTTATACTCTGTTGACCGTCGAGGGCTGAAGAGCGATTTTGTTCTCCAATTTCCCCCCTTTCTTGAATGGTCTGTAAGCGATTCACGATATAGCTATACTTCAGGTACTCTTTTTTCAAGCGTGGCCGTAATATGCCGACGTGGATGGCGCTGGTAACCAACAATCCGCCAATCAGCGCAATTTTAACGAGGAGCGCGCGTCCATACGCTGTGCTAAGTAATTGCTGCCATGACGTCAGGTGAAAAGTTGCGCTAAACGGACCAGTTATCGACATAATAACCACACCAGCGATTGCTAGAGGAGTAAAGTAAGGAAGCACGGTAATCAAAGAATGAGCTTGTTGAGGGATGTTTAAACGTTTTAAAACTGGTAGATAGTTGGTTGCGATGTATATAATTCCGCCTACCCATAGAGATGCCGCCAACAGGTGCAGCCAATCTATCACAATAGCATACGATACAATATTCGGATTGACCGCCGCCGCATGACCAGACAACGTGATCGCAATCAATAAAGCTGATGCAAGGACTAGATTCGCAATCGGTAGCACAGTCTTTGTGATACGCGAACGCCGTTGCTGAAAGAACATATAGAGCGCCAGGATTATTGCTAACAGAATGACCACTTCGCGCATTATCCAGTAGATACCAAATCGCCCGCTAGTAGCCAATTCCACAAGTAACGTAGGTGAGATGGCCGAAGGCAGGTCACCACCGCTAAGGTTGAGCACCTGTCCTATCAACACCCCTATATTTGCCAGGAAGAGTACAATGAGCGTTGGAAGCGAAAAATATCGTTCAAAACGTCGTTGGACTCGTTCATTCGTGTTCCTCTCTTCTGCGTGAGTTTCTGCTGAAATGGTCAGCACAAAGTTGATCCAGAGTTGTGCTCCCATCCAGAAAATCGCTCCCAACTCAACAAGTGTAATCATAATCAAATTAAACAGTGTTGGGCCATCAAATTGTCCTGTGTATAGACCGGTCAAGGTGCCGCCGCCCAGCACATTTGCACCCGGATTTGAGCCTGGAGCGAGTGTTGGCACGGTGCCATCGGCATTCGCTACACTGAAAATGAAAGAACTTCTCAGAATTTGACCATCGACTGAGGAGTCAGTGCGCCAGATAACAATGTAAACCGCTGGCGGCAGATTTGGTTGGAGTGTCACGTCCATCTCGGTTTGGTCGCTGGACGAGACGTGAGCATCGCGATTATCAACACGCTTGTTCTCCCCATTCACTACCACAGCAGTACTGAATTCAGGATTCAGCGCCTCGCTGTACCACATGCGCACCTGTTTAGGCGCAATGCTTAGCACAGAATCATTCGCCGGATCAGAACGTAACAAGATGGCATGCGCGCTCGCTATCGCTGGAAAAAGCAAGGTCAAACATAACGCGAGCGGCACAGCAAACACCAAAAAACGCCGATGCATCACACGATTTATAATAGCTTTCATTGACTAGGATCCTATCATTGAAAAGCAGCGAAACAAATAGGAGTGCAGAGGGCAGAATCCATAATCTGAGGTGCTGTCGACCCTTAACTCCTTAAAACTATGCCCTGTAGGTAACGAAACAAACGGGAGTGCAGAGGGCGAACCCCTTTGCCGGGGTGTGGGGCCGCGCATCTGGGGGATGCAACAGCGGGTCCCCACTGACCTCTTTTCCCCTCTACAGCGACTTTAGTCGCGCGAAACAATATATGGACATGACACGAGATGCCACTGATTCATAGACGCTGAACACTTCTCTAAGCTATAATACACCTGTATGGATATGGAAGACAAGTTACAAGAACTAGAAGCACTACTTCAAATCACATTTCATGACCGCACGTTACTACAACGTGCAGTAACTCACCATTCCTGCTGCCCAGAAACAGCCGTAAGAGACTCATACGACACGCTCGAGTTTTTGGGCGATGCCATACTTGGCGCACATGTCGTTGAATATATCTTTCGTAATTTTCCTGACTCCACCGAAGGTGATATGACAGCCTTGAAGTCCGAAGTAGTCAGCCGTCGAGTGCTCTCCAAAATAGGACAGGCAATTGGCCTCTTCTCTTATATTCGAATCGATACCACAAATATGCGGACCTTCAACGATAGGTCGAGGGATTCACTTTGCACTGACGTCTTAGAAGCCTTAATTGGAGCGATCCACATAGACCAGGGACCAGAAGTTGCTCGTGACTTTGTTGCACGAACAATACTGCCTATTGTAGCACAAGTCAACAAACAAACACTGGACACCAATCCCAAGGGTCGTTTGCAAATGATTGTCTTACAACGCTCAGGCGCCTTGCCTCGTTATCGTGTATTGGAGCAAAGTGGCCACAACAATGATCGGGCCTTTACGGTTGGCGTCTTTGAGCAAGAATTGTTATTGGGTTTAGGAAAAGCCTCCAGCATTAAAGAAGCCGGCCGTTTAGCCGCACGTGAAGCCCTGGAAATTCTACAAGAACAGCATGAAGTGTAGGGGTGGCATTAGAGAAAACGCATGTCAAAAAACAGAGTTTTAGTAGAAGAGCAATTTACGTGGTATGAAACCAATCTACCTCTATTAGAGCGCAAAAAGCGTGGCCATTTCTCAACCCCTCCCCTGTTAGTAGAAAAAATTCTTGACGCTTGTGGTTATACCGCTGACAATGACCTTACACAGGTGCGGGTACTTGACCCCGCGTGTGGTAGTGGCAATTTTCTCGTAGAATCTGCGCGACGCCTTCAAGCTTTTGGTATGAGAGCAGGTCTTTCCCCCAAGAAAAGCGCCCTGCTTTTCAAGCGTAACCTGTGGGGAATTGATCCAGACCCCATCTCCTGTTTCCTGGCCGAAATGCACTTGCAAGCCATCATACATTCCAGCGCTTCACACCCTATCCCATTTACATCTCTACATATTCACCAGGCCGATAGCCTTGCACTATTCTGGGAACCAACTGTGGATCTTTTTATTGCCAATCCTCCCTATCTGGCCGCGAAAAATAACGACTTGAGTGGCTATCATTTCGCTCAACAGCGAGGCCAGGCCGATAGCTACCTGCTTTTTTTGAACCTTGCTCTCCAGGTTGTGCGTCCGGGAGGCTGGATAGGCCTCATTCTTCCTGATCCACTCTTAGCGCGCGCGAATGCGGCAAGAGAACGTGCGCGATTACTGGAAGAAACGACGATACACCATCTCTGGCATTTCTCGGATGTATTTGAGGCAGAAGTGGGTGCAGTTGTAATTATTGCAAGGAAAGCTCCTCCAAAAAGCATGCACTATATATCATATATACGAGGGCACTGGCGCTCAACTGTCGCCTTAGATGTTCAACATCAGGTACAACAATCTTTATTTAGCCATCAGCCCGGCGCAGAATTTCGATATCTATTAAGCCAGGAACGTGGGGATTCACTCGAACGATTACGAATCTGTCTTGAAGAAGCTCCAGCATGCGACCGCCGTCTTGCTCCACTGGGAGATTTTTTAACTATCTCACGTGGCGAGGAATTAGGCAAAGAAAGCCCTGATCTCAAAAAAAACCATTCTCAGCACAACCCTGGTACGTCTACAACTTTCGTTCAAAAGGGAAGCTTCTCGTCAATAGATCCCCCTGACGATCTCCCAACGGCTTTTCCTGTATTGCGAGGTGGAATTGACATCCATCCATATAGTCCACCCACGGCGAACTGTCTTATTGATCTTAACGCCATTCGTAAACCTCTGGAACGCTATTTATCTCCCAAATTATTCGTAGTCAAAAGCACTGATCGCTTGCAAGCAACATTGGATGAGCAAGGATATGTCGCTCTACAGACACTCTATTTACTCCATCTGCGTAATCACCAGAGCAAAATCGATCAACTGTATTTTTTCCTGGCATTGCTCAATTCGCGACTGCTGCGTGAATATGTGTACGCTCTTCATACGGCTTACAAAATGGTGCAACCCCAAATAGAACAGCGTGTATTAGCCAACTTACCTGTTCCACTCGTGAAGCTGGAAGATCAACAGAAGATTATCGAACAATCCAAAGCATTAGTACGCGCTTGCAGCACCTTAGGCCCCGTTGTAAAATGGAGTGAACATATCACCAGAATGTACGAAGAACAGGAGCGCGCCATTTGTGCGCTCTATGATTCCGCCTTACCAGGATTTTTGCTGACAAAGGAGTCATAAAAAATGGCCGATACTCGCCCTATTCGTGTTTTGGTCGCCAAACCAGGCCTTGACGGGCATGATCGCGGCGCGAAAGTAATTGCCCGCGCTCTCCGTGATGCTGGCATGGAAGTAATCTATACAGGTATACGTCAGACCCCCGAAATGATCGTCGAAGCTGCTATCCAGGAAGATGTAGATGCCATTTTGATGAGCATACTTTCTGGAGCTCATATGGCTATCTTCCCTAAAGTGATGGACCTCTTGAAGCAAAATGAAGTGGATGATGTACTGGTAGCTGCCGGGGGTATTTTGCCCGATGAAGATCTTCCCGCAATCAAAGCAATGGGCATCAAAGGTTGTTTTGGGCCAGGCACGTCAACAGATGAAATTATCGAGTTTGTGCGAGCCAATGTACAGGTTGATCGCCTGACCGCTGACGTATAGGTGCACTTTGCAAAATATTACTGAACGATTGCTCAGTGGAGACCGTCGCGCTCTAGCTCGCATGGTAACATTGATAGAGAATGAATCGCCACAGGCACGTCATTACCTTGCTGAGCTGCATCAGAATGCTGGTCGCGCTCATATCATCGGCGTGACAGGTGCGCCAGGCGCGGGTAAAAGCACGTTAGTCACACATCTTGTGCGAGAACTTCGCCGACGCGATCGTAAAATTGGCGTCGTTGCCGTTGATCCTTCCAGCCCCTTTACTGGTGGAGCTATTCTGGGTGATCGTATTCGCATGATGGAATTGGCCGGTGATCCAAATGTCTTTATTCGCAGTATGGCCAGTCGGGGTAGTCTCGGTGGCCTCTCTGCTTCAACCCGCGATGTCGTGCGGGCGATGGATGCAGCAGGATATAATCCTATCATTATTGAAACCATAGGCACGGGACAGGCGGAAGTCGAGGTAATGCGTGCTGCACAGACTGTGCTGGTCGTGAGCGCTCCCGGTATGGGTGATGAAATCCAGGCCATCAAAGCCGGTATTCTTGAAATTGCAGACATTTTTGTGGTAAGTAAAGCCGATAAACCTGGTGCAGATCAGACGGTCGCGGAATTGGCAATGTTATTGAGTCTCGATCCTCATCGACGCCACCACGATAAATCAAAACCTTACTGGCGAATTCCAGTTTTGAAAACCTCTGCCATCAAAGATCAGGGAATTACCCAGTTGGTTGATGCTATAGAACAGCATTTTCAATACCTGGTCGAAAGCGACATGCTAGCAAGTCGTATGCAACGGCAGGTACGAAGTGAGGTGGAATCACTGGTGCTACATGCTGTAATACTTACATTGAGAGCCAATGTGACTGAGGCTGAATGGCAACAGCTGATGGAGGATATCACTACCAGAGAACGTGACCCCTACAGTGTCGCAATTGAACTACAAGAACGAATTGGCTTGAATAATATGTAATCAATCCAGGCTTTACCCGATTGGTTTGGAGAAGGACTCATAAGCAGTCTTTCAAAATGTTGCTGATTCAGGGGAACTTATAAGAATTAAACAGGGGGTTCCTGGAACACTACAAGCTCCAGGAACCCCTGTTTAATGACTGCCGTTTCTACTTAATCGGTGGATGGTTGCTCAGTCTGAGTTTGTTGTTTCTGCTGCGATCCATCATAGATCAAACTATTCAATTCACTACGAGTGTGCTCGATAATACTGCGCAGGCGTGTTAGCTTTTCTGGGTCTTGCAGCGCTATTCTACCTGCAATTGCAAGTAAACGCGCTGTCTCTGCCACTTCGCTTCTCAACGCTTGCATTTCTGGCTTGGGACCATGCCCGCCATGACCCCTCCAGCGCATCCAGGGTGGACCTGCGAAGCCCTCTTGAGAGCTCTGACGCTCCGCAAGTGAGGCGCGCCCGGCATCTGTGATAGTGTACACTCTTTTTCCCTCAACTTCGGCTGAGGTCACCATGCCTCCATCCTCTAGCATTTGTAATGTGGGGTAAATCGAACCTGGACTGGGTGTATAGAAACCACCCGTTTTTTCCTCCAGTGCTTTTATCATTTCGTACCCATGCATAGGTCGCTCTTGTAAAAGCTCTAGCAGCACAAATTTAATATCTCCACGGCCAAAGAAGCGGCCACCTTCACCTCCATGCCCAAACTGCCCACCAGATCCAAAGGGTCCGCGTCCTCTTCGCATTGCAAAGAATTGAGGCCCTTGCCCTTCTTCTTGTAACCAGGGTGGAGTCCAACCCTCTCCCCATTTATTCTTACCAAAGGGTCCGCGTCCTTGGTGCCCGCCATGGTGATGCGCGTGGCGTCCTCTTTGGCGAAGCCAGGGTGGCACTCCTGGATCTTCTCCATAACCTGAATACTCGTAGGCAAATCTGTTTCCAAACATGCAAGATGCTCCTTTCTGTGTTATAAAGATATAACACGATATATCGCTAATTATAACGATATATCGCAATTTGTCAAGGGTAATCCAACTTTTCTATTCGAGCTATTTAACTTTTAGTCTACTTGCGCATAAAAAGCGTCCATGATAGACTATTCGCTGAAGCAAATACATATTTATAGAGGAATCGTATTGTGAACGACGAGCCTGAGAGCAGCTACAGGAGAAGCAACTTGCCTGGAAATTATAGTACTGGAGACCGAAATGCAGGACATCGTGTTGTTACCATAGGTGGAGGTACGGGTACTTTCTCCTTACTCTCGCATCTTAAAAAATACCAGTTTACAATAAGTGCCATTGTTACAATGTCGGATAGTGGTGGAAGTTCGCGCAGATTAATGGATGAATTTCAACGCCAGTTGCCGCTTGGAGACCTGCGCATGTCATTAGTAGCGCTAGCGCGCAATGGCGCACTTTGGCGTGAAGTATTCATGCATCGTTTTGAAGAGACAGAGAATGATGATACGAAGCAGAAGATGAGAGGGGTAGGTGGTCATAGCCTTGGTAATCTCATTCTCAAAGGATTGCAGGATATAAATAACGGCGATCTCTTGCTTGCCGTTGAGGATGCTCAGGAACTACTCAACACTGCAGGCCGTGTGTTGCCTGTAACTCTTGAACAGACTATGATCTGCGCTGATCTTGAAGATGGTAGCACTATCTGCGATGAGACGGAAATTGATACACGTGGCAAGAAGAATATGGGAGAGCTTTCTCCTATAGAGCGTTTGCGACTCGAACCAGCTAATGCTCCAGCATGTGCACAGGCTGTTCGTGCCATACGAAGGGCTAATACGATCATCATTGGTCCAGGCGATCTCTATACAAGTCTGTTGCCGAATTTGCTCGTTTGTGATATCGCACGCGCAGTTCGTGAATCAGACGCTGAAAAAGTCTACGTCTGTAATTTGATGACCAAGCATGGTGAGACTGATGGCTATAAGGCTTCTGATTTTGTGAACGCGATTCATCAATATTTAGGTGGGCGCGTCGACCGTGTCATTGTCAACGATGGCTTATATTTGCCAGAGGTGTTGGAAATGTACGCCGAAGAAAAGAGCGAGCCAGTAATCGTCGATCGCGCGCGTCTCTCTCTTCTTGTCCCGCATGTATTGATCGAGCATCTTAATTTAGAAAACGACAAACTAGCCCGGCACGACCCTGAACGCCTGGTGAGAGCTATCTTCACCGATTATGAGTTTTAAGCAAGCAGCAGGTGTAACACTTCCAACAATCGCGGGTTTATCATAGACCGTGGGCAATTTGCTCGAACTCTTCGCGTGGGAAAGCGCGCATCGTTTGTGTGCGAACACTTCCTTGCGCAATCGTACCCAATATTAGGCGAGCTGCTGTCTGGTCATCGGGAGCATCTGTAATTACAACATAATCATATTGTCCCAGGACAAGATAGAACCCAATAAGTTTGCCTCCAACCTCTTTTGCTGCGTCGTCGAAAGATCGTAGACGTTCGGGGGAATTCTTAAAGTCTTTGATCCCTTGCTCACTGAGATTGACCAGGCTAATATAGGTAGGCATGTTATTTCCTCCCATTTAGTGGTGAGTACCCCGAAAGATACTGCAATTAAGGAGATACTGTAGGATAACGCAAATGGGCATCGTGTTCATTCATCATTGTACACGTTCTATTGTAGACGTACAAGCTCAACAATAAACTACTACACTGTCTCATACACCCATCATTTAAGTTGTGATGCGATCCGCGCAATTTCTTTTTTCCCCATGATACCTAGTTCTGTAATCACTCCAGTAATGAGCCTGGAAAGTGTTCTGTCAAAATAAAAATTACGAATAGTGACTCCCGGAATAGGCTGTTCAAGGACCTCGGTTGACTCTTTCTCCTCCAGCTGAGAAAGGTCACCAGACCAGCTGTGTGGAGAAATCTTTAACGTCTCACATAGTACGTAAAATGGGATTCTATGACCATGAGCAGCCCATGCAAGTAAAGCGGTACCAGCTTTGTTCAAGATATCTCCGTTAGACAGTATGCTATCAGCGCCAACTACAACTAGATGACATTGAGGAAGGAAAATATCAGCCTGTGCATCGGTAATCAATGTGATCGAGGCACTTCCTGTACTCAATTCACGAGCAACCTCGCGCCCCTCATAACGCGGACGCCCTTCTAACACGATAATGTGTTCAATCTGTGAAAGACAGTTTGTGAGGACTTCAAGCACAGTTCCCGAAAGACTGTGCGTCATGATTGTACCTGTGAGGAATGGTCTGGCATAGCGCGTAATATGCTCTATAGCGGAGTCTAATTCATTGAGTAGTTTTGCAGCTTCACGTGCCATTCCCTCTAATCCACCAGACGCATTCTCAATGCGCCTGACTGCTCCTGCCAGCGCGGCCATTGCTGGTCGCGCGTTAGCCAGTTCTTTCCCGGCACGTTGTAGTTGTTGCACATTTTCCTCTGGAGAGGAAGCTGGTTGTGTTGCGATATCATAAAGTATCGAAATTGTCTCTCGTACAAGCCAGCGGGATCCGTGTTCGTGGTCATTACATATCCTTGCAATGCGCTCGTTCTGATTTTCCATAGGCCTCCTTCGTGCGTGCTCCTATTTTTATATCATATATCATTGGCTGGTCAAGTTTCCAACCAATGAACGCTTGTAACATCTAGAAGGATTAGTTATACTGTATTGGTATGAGCCAATCAGGAGGAAACCATGAGACAACACTCATCTCAGTATCAGCCAAGACCATTATTTACTGCACCAATTCACACAATCATTACGTTGGATCGTTCCAGTGGTCTTCCTTTATACCGACAAATTTGTCATCGATTGCGAGAAGCAATTCTTTCGGGTGAATTGTCAGAAGGTACACGCCTTCCAACTGAGCGCGCCCTGGCCACTGAGCTTGGTGTCAACAGAACTACGGTCATGAACGCCTACAACGAACTTGCCAGCGAAGGCTTGATCGAGGGTCATGTTGGACGTGGAACACTTGTGCGGCGCAATCAGTTTGGTTATCTTGGTGATAGTTTTGAGAGCGAAACTGCTTCGTGGCTGCTCGGTCTACCGGCAGGTGAACGCGAAATTTTAGGACCTGACGCCTTGATGTTAAGCGAATTGGCTTCGATGAATGATAGCAAAGAAATCATCTCCCTGGCTCCAGGTAATCCCTCCCCAGACTTACTCCCCGCGGATATGATTCACAGCATTTTTGCCGATGGTTTACTCTCTGCTCGTCAAAGCGCGCTTGGATATGGCCCCGTCGAAGGATTGCACAGTCTTCGAAGAGCTATAGCTGCATCCATGCGTAATCGAGGTGTAGCTGTTGATGCGCAGCATATCTTAATACTCTCTGGTTCTACGCAAGGCATAGGTTTGATTGGTCGTTTTCTGCTCAATCCGGGCGATGAGGTGGTTGTTGAAGTTCCGACGTATCTTGGCGCAATTCAGATGTTTCGTGCATTGAACGTTCGTGTGATTGGTGTTCCTACTGACAATGAGGGTATACGTGTCGATTTGTTAGAATCAATCCTGGCACGTCATCGACCGAGTTTAATTTACACAATCCCAACATTTCAGAACCCAACAGGAACAGTTATGTCACCTGATCGTCGACGTCGGTTGCTGCTTCTGGCAAAACGCTATCAAACTCCGATATTAGAGGATGATCCTTACGGTGAAATATATTTTGGTGATAAACGTCCCTCACCTCTCAAAGCACTTGATAGTAGCGGTCAGGTACTTTATCTTAGCACCTATTCGAAAATATTGGCTCCAGGGTTGCGCGTTGCGTGGCTTGCAGCACCTGAGCCGATGATCGAACGTCTTTCACTCCATAAGCAAGTATTCGATTTAAATACAAATGCTATTGGGCAGTGGATTATATCAGAAATTTTACGGCGTAATCTTTTAGATGATCATCTCAAGATGGTACGCCAGCAATATCAGCATAAACGTGACCTGATGTTACAAGCAATCGCAACTCATTGGCCCAAAGAAATGCGTGTCAGTCATCCCGAGGGAGGATTTCACCTCTGGTGTCGCCTACCTGGAGATATGCGTTCGCGCACCTTATTACGTGAGGCTGCAAATGAGCAAGTTGCTTTTGTTATTGGCGAACCTTTCCATGTCGATGGAGGTGGCCAGCAAAACTTCCGGCTTAGTTTCGCCTATCCCGAAACCGACCATATCGAAGAAGGCGTGCGTCGCATCGGTAATGCTATGAAACGTTTGCTAGCTCGCCGTCACTCACGCGAAGATCTACGTAAGCAGCATATTGAACACTTACCGATGGTGTAATACCAATGTGTAGTTAGAATACAGGCTCTTGTACACACCCTGAATTATGTGCAATCTTTCGATTTGTCACGGTTCTTCAACAATATCAGTTCATCTTGAACCCCCCACTTTTTATATTCCGACAAATTCAAACCTACTCGTCGGGAAATCATATGTCTGGCAGGGGATAGCGAAGCTTTCAGTCGTTTGGAATCGACGGGATCATCAGGCCATTTCATAGTCTTGATGGT